>Ga0070665_100000645_pt1 | contig 47142 bp, 35 predicted proteins | sample KBSS13metaG_FD_65862 | JGI IMG/M metagenome (GOLD analysis project Ga0070665, IMG submission 65862) | Switchgrass rhizosphere microbial communities from Kellogg Biological Station, Michigan, USA - KBS S1-3 metaG | ecosystem: Host-associated > Plants > Roots > Rhizosphere > Soil ...
CTGCGCGACTTGCAGGATTACGCCCGCGCGCTGAAGCATGCAGATCAGCCGGACGCCGCCGCGACGATCCAACGCGTTCGCAGCCGCTGGCCGGGCGTGTTTGCGAAGTCCGATGCAGATCCCACCGAATTCATTAATGCTCATCTGGGCGAATACGCGGCCTTCATCCACTGGCCCTTCCAGCGCGAAAACACCTCGCTCGGCCGGGCCGAAGAGTGGGATCCCGAAAAACACGGCGCGTACGACGACAGCCAGCTCGAAGGCATCCAGAAGGGCCGCATCGTCCGCATGGCCGGGGCGGACGAGTACCTCCGCATGCTCGCCATCGCCCGGCTGTACTTCGACAACATCCCCTCGCTGCAGAGCAGTTGGGTAACGATGGGCCCGAAGATCGGCCAGCTCGCGCTCTTCTTCGGCGCCAACGACATGGGCAGCGTGATGATGGAAGAAAACGTCGTCAGCGCCGCCGGCGCGTCGTACAAGCTCGAGGCGAGAGAAATCTGCCGCCTGATCCGCGACGCCGGCTGGGTGCCCGCCCAGCGCGACCAGTACTACAACGTGCTCGACCGCCACGACGGCCCCAACTCGCCCGACCTGCGGCCGGTCGCCCATCCGCCCATGCGCGAGGTGAAGCAGATCGACAAACAATTCATCGGCGCTGCCCCGGGGTTGGACGACGGGTCTGACCGCAGCGTGAAGGTGCAGTTGCCGATTTTGGGCGATAGCGCAAATGCTCGTTAAACCGCTGCCAAGCAGAATTGGCGTGACACTTATTACCCGGAACCCGAGACCCGAAACCCGGAACCCTTTCCTCCCCGTTTGCACGAGTCCGATAAAACCGGTACTTTACGCGCGCAACAGCTACATGAGCCCGATGGATCGGGTGTTTTCCATCTCCGGCGCTCACCAAAGGAGTGCGACGCGTGATCTTTGATTCTTTCCTGGGCATGTTCAGTCTGGACATGGGCATTGACCTGGGAACCTGCAACACCTTGGTTTGCGTGAAAGGCGAAGGCATCGTTCTCAACGAGCCCAGCGTCGTCGCGGTCAAAAAAGGCACCAACCGGGTTCTGCAGAACGGCAATGCCGTCGGCCTCGTCGCGAAGGAAATGCTCGGCAAAACGCCGGGCTCGATTACTGCTATTCGTCCGCTTAAAGACGGCGTTATTTCGGACTTTGAAATCACCGAAGCGATGCTGCGGTATTTCATTCGCCGCGTGCACGGCAACAAGCTGATGATCAGGCCGCGGGTAGTGATCGCGATTCCGTCGGGCATTACCGCGGTGGAAAAGCGCGCGGTACTGCAATCGGCCGAGCGAGCGGGAGCACGGCGGGTGTTCCTCGTCGAAGAACCGATGGCCGCCGCGATTGGAGCGGGATTGCCGGTGACCGAACCGACCGCGAGCATGATCGTCGACATCGGCGGCGGCACGACGGAAGTCGCCATCATCTCCCTGGCAGATATTTCCGTGTGCGAGTCGGTCCGCGTGGCGGGCGACGACTTTGACGAAGCGATCGTCAACCACATGAAGAAAACCTACAACATGGCCATCGGCGAGCAGATGGCCGAACGCATCAAGATCGAAATCGGCTCGGCCGGCCAGATCGAAGAGATCGAACCGACCATGGAAGTCCGCGGCCGCGACATGATCAGCGGCCTGCCGCGCAAGGTCACCGCCACCTCCGCTGAAATTCGCGAAGCCCTGCAGGAGCCGGTCACGCAGATCATCGAAGCCGTCACCCGCACGCTCGAGCTGGCCGAGCCCGAACTCGCGGCCGACCTCGTTGACAACGGCATCACCATGGCCGGCGGCAGCAGCCTGCTCCGCGGGCTCACTACCGTCATCAGCCACGCCACGGGCCTGGACGTGAAGTTAGCGGAGGATCCGCTCACCTGCGTCGCTCGCGGCACATCGGTTTACCTGGAGAACCTCGAACTCTGGAAAGACACGATGGAGAGCGACGCGGACGATTTGTAAAAGAATTTAGCCACAGATGAACACAGATGGACACAGATAAGAAGAAAAGCTGAATTCTTCTGACTTATCTGTGTCCATCTGTGTTCATCTGTGGCTAAAAATGAGTTTCTGAGACACGGATGTCAGCTCTACGTTTCCATCACGTCTTTTTTCTCCTCATGCTGATGGCATTGTTCAGCGCGTTCGCGCTCAAGCCTGAGACTTCCGCGCGATTCACGCCCCAAATACAAACTCTATTCGCGCCCATCGCCGGGCCGGCACGCAACATCGGCCGGATGATCGAAAAGCGGCTCAGCAAACCGGCAGCGGTCGATCCGCGGTCGACTCAGGCGCTCTCGGCTGAAAACGAACAGTTGCGAGTTCTCACCACGTCGCTGGCGGCCCAGTTGGATCAACTGATTCTGCTCAATCGCGATCGCGATCTGCTCGGCGACGTGCGGAAGCAATCGGTTCCGTACGCGGTGATCGCCAACGACGCCGGCACACGCGAGTCGCTCTCGCTCGGCGGATCCACGCTGGAAGGCCTGCAAGTCGGTCAGCCGGTAATTTTCCTCGGCGGCATCGCGGGGCGAATCGTGCAGGCGGGCGTGGCGGGCGTGAAGGTGCAGCTCATCACCGATGTCGGCGCCAAGCCGATGACCGGCACGTTCGGCCGATTCCAGACCGGGGCGAATGGCGAGCCCGAATTCCTGCACCTGAAGCTGGCCACAACGTCCGTGGTGCTGGTGGAAGGGGCAGGCAATAACACGCTGGTGGTGAACAAACTCACGCTGAAAGACGCCGAGATGATTCATCCCGGCGACTGGATGGTGCTGGCCGACAACGCGTGGCCGGCCAATCTGCAGGGGTACAAGATCGGACAGGTGAAATCGAAAGTCCCGCTGCCGGCGTCGCCGCTGTTCGCCAAGATCACGATCGAACCGTCGACGGATCTGAAAGGCCTGAAGGACGTCAACGTGGTGGTGAAAACGCTGCCGTCGGCGAACTAGGCCGTCATTTAATTCTGAGAACGAATGCGCTGGATCGTCTACTTCATTCTCGCCTATGTCGCCGTCGGCCTGCAGGTCGGGCTCGCGCCGTTTCTGCGCTATAACGAAGGCACGCCCAACTTCGTGCTGTTGGCCGTGATTTTTATCTCCATCAACGCCCCGCGCGAACCGGCGCTGCTCGGCGCTTTCACGCTCGGCCTGCTGCAGGACCTGATGAGCACGCAGGGACTCGGCGTTTACGCGTTCAGTTACGGCTTGGCGGCAATGTTCACCATCAGCACGCAGGAAGTGGTCTACAAAGAGCACCCGCTGACGCATTTCACGCTCGGCCTGATCACGGGCCTGGTCACGGCGGTCATCCTCGTCGTTCACGCGTTCTTCAAAGCGCCGGCCCCGATGAAAGCGCCGTTCATCAGCGCCATCCTCACCGCCGTGGCTGCTCCGATCATCCTGGGCATTCTGCAAAAAATGAAACGCGTTTTCGCGTTCAAACCGGACCGCAAGCGCGGGTATCCGTATTAGGATAAACGTTCGTTCATCCTTGGCTCATTCATGTTCGACCGTCGCTTGAAAATCTTCCTGATCGTCGTCTTCGGCATCACGTTGGTGCTGATGGCGCGGGCGCTGCAGATTCAGGTTGTGCAGCACGCCGACTGGGTGGAACGCGGAAAGAAAGTTCTCATCCGGCCGCAGTTGGTGGAGACGGTGCGCGGACGGATTCTCGACGTGAAAGGCCGCGTGCTGGCCGAAGACGTGCCGTGTATCGATGCGATGGTCGACTACCGCGCCGTCCTGCATGATCCGGACGAAAAGTGGCTGCGCGAAATTGCCGGCATCCGCCTCGGTCGGCGGCTGGGCGACGACTACACCAAGGCCGGCCGCTCCAAGCGCGACGCGATGGCCAAGCCGGAAATGCTCGTCGTCAAAAAAGATCTCGCGCTTATGTGGCACACGCTCGCCCAGTGCCCGGGTATGGACGAGCAGAAAATTGAAGACGCCCGGCAGGCCATCATCCGCAAGGTGGAAAACCGCCGGCGGTGGATTTGGTACCGCAACTATCAGCTCGCACTCGATACGCACGACAAGCGCGCCCCCGAGCCGTGGTACACCCGCTGGCTGCTCGATGACGACAAGCCGCCGGAACTCGACGAGTTTAAAGTCACCGTCGGCGACGAGCTCGCGTCATACCCCGTCGTGGCCGCGATCGATCCCGACACGATCACGCTGCTCGGCAAACAGCTCGACCGTTTCCCCGGCCTATCACTCCGGCCCAGCACGCACCGCGCGTATCCGTACAAGGAAATCGGCTGTCACTGGATCGGCACGCTCGCGCCGGTCACCCGCGACGAGCGCGCCAGTGACCGCGAATTCAATAACGACCTGCGCCGCTACGACTACAACGACCTGATCGGCCGGACCGGAATTGAAGCGCTCGCCGAGCCGGCGTTGCGCGGCACCCGCGGGCTGATCGAACGCACGCTCGGTTCGACCAAGATCGATAACGAAACCCCCGCCAAGCCCGGCGACGACGTGCGCACCACCGTCGATATCGAACTACAGGGCGAGATTCAGGACATTTTCCGCCACGTCACCGTGAAGCAGCGCGACAAGCCGGACGAAACGTACGAACTGCACGGCGCCGCCGTCGTAATCGACGTTCCGACAGGCCAGGTGCGCGCGATGGCCAGCTATCCCGGGTTTGATCCGAACACGCTCGATCAAACGTATGCGCAGCTCAGCGTCGACCGGCTGAACAACCCGCTCCTCAACCGCGCCACCATGGACGCGCTCGAACCCGGCAGCACGGTGAAGCCGATGGTCGGCCTGTGGGGCATGCGCGAAGGTGTGCTGAAGTTTGATGAAACCATTGAGTGCACCGGCTACCTCATGATCAACGGCCGCAAGCAGCCGTGGGGGCGGTGCTGGGTGGCGAGCAAGTTTGAAACGGTGCTGCGGTCGATGGGCCTGCAGCCGGATCACCACCGCATTCCATCCGAAGCGCCGCATCCGACGGGATTTTTGACCTTCGCCGACGCGCTGGAGCGCAGTTGCAATCCGTTTCACGAGACGGTGGCGATGCGGCTAGGGCTTTATCGATTGAGCGAAGGGTACGCCGCGTTCGGGCTCGGCCAGCCGACGGACATCGGCATCGCCGAGCGGATCGGACGTTTGCCGACGAGTTACGCCGGCAACCCGCACCAGGCCGGGCCGGCGATTGCGACGGCGGGCATCGGGCAGGGGCCCATCGCCGCTACGCCACTGCAGATGGCGGGCGTTGCTGCGACCGTCGCGCGCAGCGGCATCTGGCTGCGGCCGTCGCTGCTAGTCGACACATTGCCGCCTGACAAGCTGCGTCCGACCACCCGGCCCACGAGTCGTCCCTCGCGCGTTGATCTGAAAATCCCGCCGGAAGCGATCGCCATGGCGCAGCTCGGCATGTGGAACGTCGTCCACAGTCCCGCTGGCACGGGCAAGATGCTGAAGTTCGACGAAGTCGGCGCGTGCGGCAAAACCGGCACTGCGCAGGCCGCCCAATTCATGGTTCCGCAGCTCGATGCGAACGGCTCGCCGGTTCCGAAGCTGGATGCGGAAGGCAAGCCGATGCTCGACTCGCACGGCAAACCAAGAATGGCGATGGTGCCGCTGGAAATCAGCACGCTCGATCATCCGAATCCCGCCGCCCCGTGGTACCTAGGCAGCGGCAACAGCGGAACAGACCTGGCCCACGCGTGGTACATCGGCTTCGCTCCACGCGAGAACCCGAAGATCGCCTTTTGCGTGCTGGTAGAATACGGCGGCAGCGGCGGCATCACGGCGGCGGCAGTCGCGCACGATGTCCTCGCGGCCTGCGTGGAACACGGGTATCTTTCCCGGTAAGGCGGCGACGCGGAATTGACGTCTCCTTCGAAGAAATGTCATCCTGAGGTACTCCGAAGGATCTAGCATCGATCGACGAGGGACGCAGATCCTTCGGAGTACCTCAGGATGACAAGTCGCTAAAAATGGAACGACCAATCACAACCTTTGTCCGCCGCCGCGCCTGGGCCGATCCGCGCGTGCGATCGTGGTGGGTGCTCGCGCTCGTCCTGCTCGTGATTGCTGCGTATCTCGCGGTGGTGCAGTACCGCGATTGGTCGCGACTTCATCGAGCCGTTAGTTCCGGCGTCACGGTGCCGGCCCGTGTGGACCGCGAAGAGTGGGACAATCGCGTCGGCAAAAAGGTGTCGCCCGGCGCGACGGTGGGCATTACGTACAAATACAACGGAGTCACCTACACGCAGGAAGGCACGCTGTACGGCCTAAACACGTTCGCGATCGTCGGCCAGGACGTGCCGGTGCATATCGACCCGAAGGACCCTTCGAACTGGACGGCCCGCAACGATACGCCGTCGCTCGCGGTGGCGATGGTGGGGGCGCTGCTCGTCATGCCGACCGCGCTGCTGGCCGCGTTGCTTGCGGTGTTCGCGCGGCACAAGGTGCTGGCGACGTACCGGCACGGCCAGGCCGTGGCGCTCACCGTCGCGAGCAATCGGCAAACGCCGCTGGCGCCGCGATCGCGGGCGATCAAATGCGCCCTCCCGCCGAGCGGCCGGCTGATCGAAGTATTCGTGCCGGGGGCCATGGCGTCGCTTGCAGAAGGCGAAACCGTCACGGTGATCGTCCCGCCGCGCGGCGGCCGACCGATCGCCGCGGCTTGGTTTGAAGAGTCATGATCCACTGCAGAAGAGTTGAACCACGAAGTAACGAAGCAACGAAGAAGACAAAGAATGAATCTTCTTCGTTGCTTCGTTGCTTCGTGGTTCAATTTTCAGGTACAACGCCTCTGTGAATACGCTCTGGCGGCAACTCGCGTTCGCGACCAACTGGCCGGTGCTGGCCGCCGTGGCGGTGCTCACGTCGCTGGGCATCGTCAGCATCTACGCCGATGACGCCGGCGACGCCGCAAAGCAGATTACCTTCACCGTCGTCGGGCTGATTCTGCTCATCGCGATGCAAACGGTGAACTACCAGATTTTTGCCCGCTTCGCGTGGACGTTTTATCTGCTGAGCCTGTTGCCGATTCTTTACACCGTGATCGGTGCACTCATCGGCACCGGCTTGAAGGGCAACAATCCGCTGCCGCTGGTTTACAACGTGAATGGCGCGTACGCGTGGATCACCATCGGACCCGTGGGCCTGCAGCCGGCGGAGTTGACGAAAATCTCGTTCATCATGGTGCTGGCGCATTACCTGCGGTATCGATCGAACTACCGCACGTTTACGGGATTGATCCCGCCGTTCCTGCTGGCGATTGTGCCGTTGGGGCTCATCCTCAAACAGCCGGACCTGGGCACCGGCCTAACGTTTTTCGCGCCGCTGTTTGCGATGGTCTTCGTCGCCGGCGCAAAGCTCCGCCACCTGCTGCTGATCACGCTCATGGGACTGATGCTCGGTCCCGTCGCGTGGATGGCCGGTAAAGATCGCTACGGCGTGCCGCACTCCAACATTCCCGGCATGAGCCTTCTGCCCGAGCTCATCAAGGACTACCAGCGCGAGCGCGTGTACGGCCTGTTCAGCCGCAACGCGTCGGAGAACAAAGACGTGAATTACCAGCCCATGATGGCCAGCATGGCCATGGGCAGCGGCGGATGGACAGGCGCCGGCTTCGGCAAGATCGCCGTCGGCGAAAAACTGCCCGAGGCCCACAATGACATGATCTTCGCCATCATCGGCGAGCAGTTCGGCTTCCTCGGATCGATGGCCGTGCTGGTGGCGTACATTGTGCTGTTCGCGGCGGGGGTAGAAATCGCATCGGCCACCCGAGAACCCTTCGGCAAGCTGGCGGCGGTGGGAATCATCGCCCTGCTGGCGGGGCAGGCGTTTATCAACCTGATGGTGGTGACGAGACTGATGCCGGTGACGGGCATCACGCTGCCGTTCGTGAGCTACGGCGGATCCTCACTGCTCGCGAGTTTTCTGGCGGTGGGGCTGCTGCTGAACATCGGCCAGAACCGACCGATGATTATGGCGAAGGATTCGTTCGAGTATTAAGGATGAAGGCGGAAGGATGAAGGATGAAAAAGGAGGAATTTGATTCGCTTTTCATCCTTCATCCTTCGACGTAAACGCGTTCACCCAGCCGGCACAGATTCACCAGCACCTGCTGCTGCGAGCATCCCCAGATCGGCGCGATATTCACCAGTGGCACGTCCGGCCCGAGCAGCGTGACCTCATCACCGGTTCCGTCTTCTTCAGTCAATTCGATGAAGCTTGTTTGCATGCCGACCTCAAGGATGCGCGTCGGCCGGCCGTTCACGCTCGCTGGCCCGGGGCGGAGGCCGTGCGAGTAGCCGGCGGAGATCAGGCCGAAGCGGGGGACGATGAAGCCGCTGTAGCCGGCGGGCCCGATGGAGTTGCGAGCGTCGATCAGCGGCAGGGTGACGGTGACTGCGCTGTCGTACAGCGCGAGGCCGGGACGAACCGCGTCAAATCGCGCGTCGCGCTCGTGCAGGAGCGACGAACCGGCCGCGTGGCGCCGCAAGTTCAATCCCGCGGTGGCGGCGGCGAATTCCACAATCTGCATGCGCGTCGATGCGTGCGTAAAGGCTTCGTCAATCTTCCCGGCCGCCACGATGTCCGGCACGTGCGATACGGGGCAGGCGAACCGCTGCTGGCCGGTATCGACTGCAAGCACCGGCCGGGCCTTTTGCATCGCGACGGCCTGCTCTCTCGTCCACACGACCGGCCGAACGCGGGCGGCGATGAACGCGTCAACGCTCGCCAAGTCTCCGCGTAATGCGATCACCGGCTTTCCGAGCGCCGGCAGATCGGCCGCGAGAGCCTCGTCCAGATTGAACGTGTAAAACCCCGCGACGTGGTGCGCGATCGCCGCGGCGACGCGCTTCGCGCCAACGCCGTACGCGTCCGCCTTTACGACGGCGATGACATCGGTGTTGCAGCCGCGCGAAATCTTCGCCACGTTCTCGCGTACGCGACACAGGTCGATCGTTACAACGGGCCGTTCATTAGGCATGGCGGGATTGGACGCGGGGACGCGCGGAATGTCCAGTTCGTTCGCGATAAGTCAATTTCAGCGCGCAGCTTAAATGGCGATCCGCCTTTGGAGGCGTTCTTCAATCCACTGAAGGGGGCAAGCGGCCGCGAGACATAACGCACCGCTCACCATACAAACGGTGTCGATATGGGCGGTCGCAATCCACTCATCTTTTCGCCTTTCGCCCAACATCAGGAATCCGCTTACCCCGCTTTCCGCGTTCAGACCGCTGCGGGTTGGCCGACCCAAGAACCTTCTCGACATCGTCCCGACGATTTTTTTCGGCTAGTGCGGCCGAAAGATTGTCCAGATCGGGATAAACCAGGTAACGGTCAAATCCGAAGCTCTCGAGCGCGTGTTTCAAATCAGAAATTTCGTCCGGTTCAATGCACACCTTGCGAACGCACTTGGGATTCGCCAGGTTCAGGGGCTCATCGTTGTTCCCTTGAACCGTGAACCAGCCGCGCTGTACGTGTTGCCGGCGGTTTTTCTGTTGTGGATAGATGGCCACCGGGTCGTCCCATTCAAAATCCCAACCGCCGGCCAGGTAGTCATCAAGTTCGTACTCTTCGACGATCGTGATCTCGTCGTCTTCATCGTATTCGTACGCGAGATAGTCAGGCACGACCAGGTCGCGAACGCCCCAGTTTCGCTCGTTCAGTTCGTACGGATTGAGCACCCAGATGCACGGTTTAGTGCCGGGCGATCCGGTCCATCCTTCGAGCGCAAAGAAAATCGCGAAGCCGACGATCTCAGTCCAGTCGAGCAGTCGCGAGGGTAGGCGGTGGTGACGCATCATGAACATCCAGTCCCAGGCGGAAAGTTGCTGGTTCTGCAACTCCTGCGCGCGGGCGCGGAATTCAAAGTAGAAATTGCTCTCGATCTCGCGATGCTCGTCGTCGCTCAACTTGCGGGTTCGCTTTTCTCGATTCAACGACGTCTCGAGATGCCATGTCTCGTCGGACTGCCCACGAAAGAACGGCTCTTCGCCCTTAAGGAGGCCGAGCTCATTCTCCGCCTGGCGAAGTTTATCAAAGACTGAAATGAGACCTTTCATTTGAATTCCCCTTTTGTGTAGTTAAGGCACTAGCTTCCCGGTGGCCGTCGTCACAATGGCTTCCGGCGGCGCCAGATGATCCGTAACCGTAAACACCTGCCGATCGATCCGTCGGCGGAGCGTGATTTCGAGCATCAGCGTCTGGTTCGGTCGCAGGACTTTGAGGATGTCGGCCGAGGTTCCCTCGAATCTCGCCGGCTCGTAATGTGAAAGTCCGCTTGCGGGGCGGGCGGTGATGTCAAAGCCCAGGCAGTTCTTGAGCTTTCCGTTCAACCCTTCGATCAGCACCTCGTAATCGACGTAATAGGTGAGTTTGCCGGCGTCGCGAAGATTTCGTTGCCGATCGATGAAAAACCCAGCCGGCAGCGAATTGTCGTCGTAGTCGGGGCCGGCGGTGATTCGCACGTCGTAGTCGAGCAATGGAAGGCCCGTATCGTCGACCAGCCGGAAGACGATCATCGAGCATTGGTGCGTGGTAAACGTGCGGGTGAATAGTCCGACCTTGGCTTTGGTCTTTTCCTCGTCTTCCTGAACTTTCTTCGACTCCTTTTCGAACTCGAGCCGCAGTTCATTGTACGATTTGATCGAACTGACGCTGAGACAGCGAAGGAGCGCCTGCGTGGTCGGATGGTCCGCGGCGTTGGCGAGGATGATGCTGCGAATGATTCCCTTGTCTTCGCCGGAGTGGCTTAGTCCCGGCAGGATGGCCAGCGCCGTCGCTGGGGAATCCTTCATGCCGGCCACTTCGAGCGAGCCGTCGGTTTGCTTGAGTTGGAGCAGGCAGTAGTTCATGTTAGCGCCGGCCACGCGGACGACGCCGTCAGACCCCATTTCGTCGGTGTAAGAGTTCAGGGTGTCGTACAACTTGCGGTCGATCGTCTGCCCCTGCAGCACGAACGAGTAGAGGCCGGCCCTCACTGCGTCGTAGTCCATCCAGCGGAGGTTGAGGTCCCAGCTCTCATCGCTGCCGAACTCGAGCCAGTTGAGCACACCCTGGCCCGGGGCCGATCCTTCGAAATAGGATTTGATCCGCGACAACCGCGATTTGCCGAGTTGGGCGAGCGCCGCGCCGTGGTTGGCCGGCGCGAGCATTATCAGATGCGTGAGCGGACATTGGGAAAGGTCCGATCCGTAAAAACGGGAAATCCAGTGTCTGATCACCGGCCCGCCCGTTGAATGCGTGATGCACGCGAACTTGTCACCGGCCGTATATAACCCGCCCAGCACGGGGTGGTCGCGCAGCGCCGCGTCAAACCCGCGAGCGAGGTCGTCGACGGTTACCGTGTCTTCAAAACTGACGTATTTTCCCAGAAATACATCATTGACCGATACATCCAACGCACCGGCCGCCGCCTGCTGCTTGAGGTACAACGGCAACTGGCCGTAGGTGTCTGTGTTTTGAACGCTCCAGCCGTGAACGAAAACGACGTGTACCATCAGCGTGCCCCCGTGTAGTCACCGCAAATGTAGTTTTGCGGTTTTAATCTTCAAAAAATTTGCTTCGATAGCGCCAGCCGCGCAGTACGATTCAAGGGATTGGGGTTCTTCCATGCAAATGACACAAGGGATCGAGCTTGGCACGTGGGCGAGATTTCTCCTCGGCGACCGCGACGCGATCCTGCAACTGGCCCGCAGCCGGCACACGCTGTGGATCGGGGCGATCTTTGTGCTGGCCGCGGGGCTGGCGCGGGAGTACGACCAGGAAGATCTGCTTCGCTCGCCGTGGTATTTGCTGATTCCATTTGTGGCGTCGATCGCGCTGTCGCTCGCGTTGCTGCTGATCCTCCACCGCTGGCGGGGCGAGACGCGGCCATTCTGGATCGAGTACCGCGCGTTCCTCGGCCTGTTTTGGATGACCGCGCCGCTCGCGCTGGTTTACGGCATTCCTTACGAGCGTTTTCTGTCGTCGGCCGACGCGGTCTCCGCCAATTTGTGGACGTTGCTCTTTGTTGCCGTGTGGCGGCTGTTGCTGATGTCGCGCGTCGCGGCGGTCTTCACCAACCAATCGCTCTGGACGAGTTTCGCGCTCATCATGCCGGTGGCCGACTGCGTAGTGCTCGTCGGGCTGGCGTGGATGCCCGTGCCGCTGCTCAACGTGATGGGCGGCATCCAACTGACCGACGCCGAGGCGCGGCTGTCGTTGCTTCATTTTCAAGCGTCGTTTCTCAGCGGCGTTTCGTTGTTCCTGTGGGGCCCGTTAGGCGGAATCGCGTACGCGTGTCGGCCTAGCCGCGCGCTGCCAATGCTTTCGCGCGATGAATCGCCGCCGCCCCGAGGGCTGCTGATCCTTGCCATCGCGATGGTGTTGCTGTGGGTTCCGTTTCTCCCAGCAAGGCAGGGCGAGCAGCGGCTGGCATCGAAGGTCGATCGCGCGATGAAAAAGGGTGACATTGCCGGGGCGATCGACGAGATGTCGCGGCATGCCCGGACCGATTTCCCGCCGCAGTGGTCGCCGCCGCCGCTGATCGGCTGGCGGGATGAATCGCCGGAGATTCTCGACGTGATAGACGCTTTGATCGCGCACCCGGAAGCCGCTGGGTGGGTGCGCGAAGTGTTCATCGACAAATTCGAGCGGCGCAGCTTGAGCTGGGGCGGTCCGCACGGTCATTATTACACGAGCGAGGAGATCAACCGGGTCCTGAACGCCTTGCCGGAAGGCCCTGCCCTGCGGCGGAAGCACTCGATCGAACTGGATGTTTTGAAGGAAATCTCCCCACCCGCCACGCAGCCGTGAGCACGTGTTGCGCGGTACGATGCGTGACGTATGAGTTGGTCGCTCGCCCCCAATCAAAAACTTCTCGCCGGCTTTTTGCTGGCAATGCTCGCGTGCGCCGGCTGCTCATCGCGTGAAGTCATCGTCGAGATTCATCCCGACCGGGTGCTGAAAAACGTTCGCGATCATCCGCTCGGCACCAACGTCCCGGTGCTGATCGCCAGCCCCGAGCAGTCGGCCGCGGCGGTGCGGGCGATGGGGGCGCGTTACCTTCGCTACGGCGATCCGCGCTACTCCTTCTGGTCCGAGCCGCCGTGGCAGAAGGCGTCGCCGGTAACCGTGCATCGCGGCGTGGACGCGTGGCCGGCGATGGAGCGGGAGTGGGTTCAAGCCGACGGCATTCACTTTCGCCCCGAGGGTATGACCGATTTCGACGAGTTCATGGCCTTCGCCCGCTCGGCCGGCGCCGAACCGCTCATCATGACGACGTACAACGGCTTCTACATTAAGCCGCACGCGGGCATGACGATCCCGCCGAAGGAAGCGTTCTTCCGCGCCGCCGTCGAGTGGGTGCGGTACGCCAACGTCGCCCACCAGTACGGCATCCGCTACTGGGAGATCGGCAACGAACTTTGGAACCCGAAAGATCTCAGCACGCTCAAAGCAGCGAACGTGGCCGCCGACCTGCGCGTGCTCGTGCCGCGGATGAAGGCGGTCGATCCGTCGATCAAAATCGTGGTGAGCGGCGAGCGTTACCCGTGGTACGAGAAAATCCTCAAGGCCGCGCCGCAAATCGATTACGTCAATTTCAGTTGGTACCTACCGCGAATGCGGTACGGGTATGAGTCGTTCCGCGTGCGCGAAAACCTGCTGGAAACAAGCCCGGAATTTACCGATCTGCAGCGGGCACTGGGTGAACTTAAGCCGGCCGAGCGTGCCCGCATCGGCGTCATGATTACCGAGTTCAACGCCATCGACTGGACCGGCAAATGGCCCAACACTAACGATCTCGGCCACGCGCTGTGCGTCTTCCAGCAGGCCGGTGAGGCGCTGAGCCACCCGCAGATCAAGCTGGCGATGCACTGGACGACGCAGTGGAAATACCCGTACTGGGAAACCGGCAGCGATGACGAATCGGTCTACAACGCCGTCCGGTACGACGGCTCGCTGGCCGCAAACGGCATGGCGCTGGCGATCTGGGGCCAGAATTTGCAGGCCGAGTTCGTTGCCGCAAAGAGTTCGCAATCGCAGGTAAAGGTGTGGGCGACGCGGTCGGACGATCGGCAGTCGCTCAATCTATTCGTATTGAACAAGGATCTTTCGGAGCACTCGCTAAAACTGACCGGCGCTGATGCCGGCTATCGCCTCGTCGAGCAGTTCCAACTTGTGGGACGAGACATAGACGATCAACATCCGAGATGGGATCGAGTCCCGGTCGTCGAACCGGTACTGCTCCCGTCAACGAGTGTCACCCTGCTGAAATTCCAACGCCCGACGGGAGCTGTCGAGCGGTAACGCGGCTTGATTCGACTCGATATTTGGACGACACTCGCCGACCCATTCATTACGAAAGAGGATTTCATGGCAGACTCCTACGCACCGGACAAAAAGTACAAATTCACCTTCGGCCTGTGGACGGTCGGCAACCCCGGGCGCGATCCGTTCGGGCTGCCGACGCGGGAGCCGATTTCGCCGGCGCAGATCGTCGACGTGCTCGGCGAGGCCGGTGCGTATGGCGTGAATTTTCATGACAACGATCTGATCCCGATCGACGCGACGGCCGCCGAGGCCGAGGGGATCAAGAAGGACTTCCGCCGGGCGCTCAAAAGCAACGGGCTGGTCGTGCCGATGGCGACGACCAACCTGTTCGGCGATCCGGTGTTTAAGGACGGCGCGTTTACGAGCAACAACGCCAAGATCCGCGCTTACGCGATCCAGAAGACGATGCGGGCGATGGACCTGGGGGCCGAGTTCGGCGCCAAGATCTACGTCTTCTGGGGCGGCCGCGAAGGGGCGGAGTCGGACGCGACGAAAAATCCCGTCGATGCGATCAAGCGGTTCCGCGAGGCGATCAACTTCCTCTGCGGCTACTCGATCTCGCAGGGGTACAACTACAAGTTCGCGTTTGAAGCCAAGCCGAACGAGCCGCGTGGGCACATGTACTTCGCCGTCACCGGCAGCTACCTGGCGCTCATCCCCACGCTCGATCATCCCGAGATGTGCGGCGTGAACCCGGAGTTCGCGCACGAGACGATGGCGGGCCTTAACTTCGTGCACCACGTCGCGCAGGCGATCGAGGCGAAGAAGCTGTTCCACGTCGATCTGAACGACCAGGACATGGGCCGCTACGACCAGGACTTCCGCTTCGGCAGCAGCAACTACAAGGCCGCGTTTTTCCTCGTGAAACTGCTCGAAGACAACGGCTACAACGGCCCGCGGCATTTCGATTCGCATGCGTATCGGCAGAGCGATGCGAAGGACGTGCTGGAGTTCGCCAAGGGGAGCATGCGGACGTACATGATCCTGGCCGAGAAAGCCCGCCGTTGGAACGCGGATAAGAAGATCCAGGCACTGGTGAAAGAGATCAACGCGACCGATGGCATCTCAAGCCTGACGAAGACGTTCAGCAAGAGCAACGCCATGCGGCTATTGAAAGCCCCGCTCGATCGCATTGAGCTCGCCAAGGCTCGGCTGCCGTATGAGGAGCTCGACCAGTTGACGATGGAAATCGTCACCGGCGTTCGCTAGGGCCGCGGCCGGTCGCGGTGGCGGCGTGATTCAGAATCGGGGATTGTTCTTTCGAGGGTTTCCCATGCGTCAATGGATCATGCTGCTGGCCATTCTGTTCTCGATCGCGCCGATGTGCTTCGGGCAAACCTCCAAGCCCGCCGAACTGGTCAACGGCGATTTCTCCGCCGACGCCGATCACGACGGCGTGCCCGATGGATGGACGCGCAACGGCGACGGTGTTCTCCTGCAGACCGAGGCCGGCAAGTCGTTCGTCCGCCTGAGCGCCGGCCAGCCCGGCAAACTGCTGCAGCTTTCGCAGTCGATTGACGTCACCGAGGCTGATCAGGCGTTCGAGTTCTCCTACCGCGTGCGCCACGACGTCACCCCCGGCAAGCGGCCATGGAACGACGGCCGAATTATTCTCACGTTCTGGCAGGCTGAGAAAACCATCAAGTGGCACCCGGAGCATCCGGCCTTCGACGGTAAGTCCGACGGCTGGGTGACCAAGACGCAAAAGTTCACCGTGCCCAAGGGCGCCATCAAGCTCGTGATCGACCTGACGCTGATGTATCCCGTTAAAGGTGTCGTCGATTTCGATCAGCTCACCCTCAAGAGCATCCCCGCCGAGGGCGTGCCAGAAACGCCGCAGCCGGACGGCACGTCGCCGGTGGTGCCGCCGCCCGCGAAGATGCCGCCGATGCTGCACGTCGATGGCAATCGCATCAAGGACGCGTCGGGCAAAGAGGTGTGGCTGCAGGGGCTGGCGCTCCCGTCGCTGGAGTTTTCTGTTGAAGGCGACTTCATCGTGCAGGGCATCATCGTGGGCGTTGAAGACTGGCACGCCAACGTCATCCGCCTGCCGGTGCACGAGGATTACTGGTACGGCAAGGGTACCAAGTCGTTCGGCAAAGACATCACGCAGACCGACGGCGGGGCGACCTACCGGCAGGTGATCGACAGCGCGATCAACGCCTGCGCCGCCCGCGGGGCGTACCTGGTGCTCGATCTGCACCGCTACCGCGCCGCCAACAAAGAGGCCGACCAATTCTGGAAAGACGCCGCCGTAAAATATAAAAACAACCCGGCCGTCATCTTCGAGCTGCTGAACGAGCCGCACAGCATCGGCTGGGACGTGTGGCAAAACGGCGGTCCGGTCACGGATAAGAAGCTCAACCCGAAAGTCACGTATGAGAACAAAGAAAAGCTGACGGCCTACACGGCAATCGGCATGCAGCAACTGGTGGATGACATTCGCGCCACCGGCGCCAAGAACATCGTCATCGCCGGCGGGCTCGATTGGGGTTACGACCTGTCAGGCATCCTCACCGGCCACGAGCTGAAGGATAACGGCGGCAACGGCATTGTTTACTCGAGCCACGTGTACCCGTGGAAGACCGGCTGGCAGAAAAAGTTCCTCGACGTGGCCGCCAAGCACCCGATTTTCATCGGCGAGTGCGGCGGCGAGATCAAGCCCATGTTCCCGCCGCCCAACCGGCATGAAGATCCGTTCACGTGGTCGCCGGACATGATCGGGTGCATCCAGAAGTACAAGCTGAACTGGACGGCCTGGAGCTACCACCCGCGCGCCACGCCGCGCGTGATCTCTGACTGGTACTACACGCCCACGCCGTTCTGGGGCGACTTTGTGAAGCGCGGATTGGCTGGCGAGCAGTTTGAGATGAAGAAGCTGCGGTAGGCGTTTCGCGGTTTCCGGCAGTCGACAGGACCAAGGCCGCCACCTTAGAGAATGGTTGAAATCAAGGGTCGTCATCCTGGGCGTACTCGCGAAGGATCTGCGTCAATCGTCAATCGATGCCAGATCCTTCGCGAGTACGCTCAGGATGACAAGTCTTTGATTTTGATCGTTCAATGACTTCTCAAACATCTGACGCGAAAGGACACCCATGAAAATCGTGTCGGCATTCCTTTGTCTTGCGGTCGCGATGGGGACCGCAGCGTGCGGACCGAAAGCGGCAGCGCCTGCCACGCGGGCCGTCGCCATTACCCCTTCACGCGACGTGATCGACATTCCCAAGCTCGAAGGCATTACGGTCGACGGCAAGCCCGACGACTGGGGCGATCGCGGCTATCACGTCGAACTGCTCAACTGCAATGCGCGTACGCGGCCGGCCGTGAAGGACCTCGACGCCCGCGCGCGAATCGCGTGGAGCGAGGCGGGGCTGCTGGTGTGCGTCACCGTGAAGGACGACGCATCGAACGAATCGTCGGACGACGTCAATCTTTGGTTGGCCGACTCGGTCGAGCTGCTGCCCGTTAATCGTCGCGGCGGGAGCAACGTGCTGCAGGTCATCGTCGCACCGGGCGGGACGGCCGAGCACCCGGCAAGCCGGCGGAATCTCAACGGCAAGTTGGCCGATGGCGCTTCGGCGCAGGCGTGTCAGACGGCCGCCACGCGGACGGCGGACGGGTACGTCGTCGAGGCGCTGATTCCCTGGAGCGTGCTCAAGTTGTCGCCATCGATGGGCATGGAGATGGGCTTTCAATTCTACGTGAACGACACCGACAACACGCCGGTGAGGAAGAAAATGATCTGGTTCCCCAAGGACGAGGCGTTTGCCAATACGGCCAATGTTAACGTGCTGCGGCTGGCGGAGACGGCGTCGCCGCCGGTGGAGTCGCTGGTTTCGGTGCAGACCAATCTCCCTTACCTCTCGGTGCAGGCGGTATCGCGAAAACCCGGAATGACACAGCTCCGCGTCTTTGAGGGGAGTTCGCAGTTGGCCGGTTCTGTGTCGTTGGGGGCCCCGGCCGACGATCGCGCCAAGTCCGCCGACGCGCTCGTGATGTCGGCGTTGTTGAAACATCGACGAGAAGTCGGCCGCGCGACGTTTACCGACAACGGCGATCTCCACGTTGCCTCCGCCAGCGTTGCGCTCCCGCCGCTGGATTCGGCACTGCACGACTGGCTGGTGGTGCAGGAAGGCGCCACGACGATGTTGTCGTCTCTGGACGTACCGGATTTGAATGTCGCCCGCATCGGCATGGCAGAGCGGGTGGACTACCGGTTTTCTCCGTACGTTTTTTCCGGCGACGTCTTTCCCAAAGGTGATCTGGAGAACCCTGAGCGCATGGAAATGCTCTTAGGGCCGGTGACGATCGTCACGCGTTTCTTCGACGCCGCGTTCAATGAGGTTACGCGCCCGACTAAACCGGGGCGCTATGGGGCGTTCGTCACGATTACCGCTAACGGCCTGCCGCCCATGAAGCGGTTCATCACGCTGTTCAAGATGAACGGCCCGATTGACTACGACGCCTGGAAGGCCGACGGCCGGCTCACGCTGCCCGCGGAACTGGGGTTAAACCCGGTCTTTTCCGATTCGCAGGAAGTTTCCTTCCTCGTGAAGGAACGCTTCCAAAGCGGATTCTCGCAAGATGGCTGGACCGGGCAGGTGCTGGCTGCGCTGGCTGAGGTGTCGCCTGAGGACGTGGCCCGCAGCCCCCGGTCGGTCGCCATCAAGCAGGAGCAGACGTGGTGGTTCGATCTGAAAAAACACATCGGCCTGCCGACGACGTATCCGTCGCTCGTCTACCTGCCGAAAATTCCGCCGACTGATCAGAAAGTGCCGCTGATCATCTTCCTGCACGGCAGCGGTGAGCGGGGGAGCAACCTGGCGGCGATCGAAAACGGCGGGCCGCGCAAGTACGCCAAGGATCATCCGGATTCGCCCTTCGTGGTGCTGTCGCTGCTCTGCCCGGCGGGGGAATGGTGGAATCCGCTGCAGGTGCTGGCCAATCTGCAGCAGTTGATGACAGAGCACCCGGAGATCGATCCCGATCGCGTGTACCTCACGGGCCTATCGATGGGTGGGTACGGCACGTGGTCGATTCTGCAGACCGATCCGTCGCCGTTCGCCGCCGCCGTGCCGATTGCCGGCGGCGGGCAGCCGGTGGGGCTGGAGCCGTTTAAGGACCTGCCAATCTGGGTGATCCACGGCGGGCGCGATCGGCAGGTCAATCCGAAACAGTCCTATCGATTTGTCGAGGCGCTGCGTAAGATCAACGGCCGCGTACGGTTCACGCTGTACCCCAAGGGCGGGCACAACGTTTGGTCCTCGACGTACGCCGACCCGCTGTTCTATGATTGGCTGCTCGCGCAGAAGCGCGGCCAGCCGAGCGAACCGCGATCGACCGTTCCCGGCACGCAGCCGACGGAACTCCGGTAGCTCGGCCGAACACTTCTTTTCGGGGAGAGGCTATGGATAGTGATGCAATCATTCCCGCAGCAGACGGCGTATTGCCTGATCTGACCGATGCCGCCGTCGTCGACGCGTACGACCCCGCCGCGCTTCGGCCGCTGCCGACGTGGGTGGTGGCGATGAACCTCTGCACGATCGTTGCACTGTTCGTGCCCATCCGCGGGCATCGGGCGCCGTTTGATGACTTGATGCGCTTGGCGCGAATGTATCACGGCCGAGTCATCGGATTCGCGGTGGCCGAGGCGGCGCTATCGGCGCCGTTCCTGCTCGCGTTGCCGCTGGTGGCGTGGTCGTGGCGGCTGGCGATCAGGCCGATGACGCGGCGGCTTGAGCGAAGCGTCTTCTGGGCGGCGGCGTTTTTGTCGATGTCGGCCACGTTCTACTCGATCGCCTTTGCGGCCGAGTACGGAGATCAGTTCTTTCTCGCCACCACGGTGGGCGCGGCCATGCTGCTCATCGGCGCGCTGGCCGTCTGTATCGTCCGCACGACGCACCGCGGCACGTACGTACCGGCTCTTACCGCGATGAGCGCCGCCTGGGCCGCCAACGCCGTCCTGGCGATCTTGATCATCGTCACGCATACCGATCTTGGGCTCGGCGGCGCGGTGGTGATGCTGGTGGTTGCTGCCCAGGTGGTCGGCGGGCTTGTGGCGATGTACCGCTCGTGGGTTGACCGCTCGGCTGTACCGCTCGACAATCGCGCCGGATGAAATACCTCAATCTGTCCGGCTACATTGCGATTCCCCTGGCGTATCTGGTTCACTACTGGCTCGGCCGGGGTGCGAACTCGGAGCCGACGAGCTGGGAGCCGATCGTCACCTTCATACTCGCCGGCCTTGGCGTGGTGCCACTCGCGCACCTCATGGGCGAGGCGACCGAAGTCCTTTCCGAAAAAGCCGGCCCCACGTGGGGCGGGCTCCTCAACGCCACCTTCGGCAACGCGGCCGAGCTGATCATCGCCATCATCGCGCTCAGCAAGGGCTTAAACGAAATCGTCAAAGCGTCACTCACGGGTTCGATCCTGGGCAACCTGCTGCTGGTGGCCGGGGCGTCGATGCTATTTGGCGGGTGGAAGCACAAGAGCCAGAAATTCTCCAAGGCCGCGGCCGAATCCAGCGGCGGCATGCTGCTGGTGGCGGTGGCCGCCATGCTGCTGCCGGCGATTTTTCACTTCACCGCCGAGCGGCTGGAGGACACGGAGCGCGTCAGTCACGAACACGCGGTCTCTGTTGCCACCAGCGTGGTGCTGATCGCGACGTACGTGCTCGGGCTCGTCTTCACGCTTCGCACTCACAGCCACCTGTTCACGCACGAGCCGGGGCACCCGGACGATCCGGAGTCCTCGTCGCACGGCCACGCGCCGGCGTGGTCGGTAAAGAAGGCAATCGTCATGCTGCTGCTGGCGAGTGTGGGCATCGGCGTGGTGGCGGAACTGCTGGTCGGATCGGCCGAGCACGTCGCGCACAACCTCGGCTGGAACCCCGTCTTTGTCGGCGTGATTCTGCTCGCGATCGTCGGCAACGCCGCCGAGCATTCCACCGCGGTCATGCTCGCGCTCAAGAACGACATGAACACGGCCCTCATGATCACCAACCAAAGCAGCCTGCAGATTGCGCTGTTCGCTACGCCGCTGTTGGTGTTCATCAGCCGGCTGATGTACGCGATGCACGTTGGGCACGCGGCCCCGCTCGACCTGGTCTTTTCGCCATTGGAGGTGGTGGCCGTGATCGTGGCGGTGCTGACGGTCATCGTGCTCTCGCTGAACGGCGACTCCAACTGGTTTGAAGGTGTACTGCTGCTGGCGCTGTACGCGATCATGGCGATCGTGTTCTTCTACATCCCCATGCCCGCCGTCGTGCCGGGCGCGGCCGTGCCGAGCCACCCTTAGCCGGGTGATTTGCGAAATGCTTGAAGGATCCCGATGTCGCTGCTGTCGCTCTGGAACGGTGAAGTGAGCGTCGAACTGCCGGAAGGCTTCTCGACCCAGACCGAGCCCGGCGGCACAGTCTCGCTCCGGTTCGGCGACACCGGAACGATGATGCGATTGTCCCGGACGCGACTGGAGGGTTTTTCCGCCGGTGATTCGCCGGGCCGCGAGCAGGTCCGCGAAACCGCTCGCGAGCACGCCGCTCCAACACTTGAACTCGCCGACACCACTGTCGTCACCTACGACGACACCGCGCAGGAAAGCGACTACCTGCACGGCCGCTGCTGGCTCATCGGCGGGGGTGATCTCGTGGTGCTGCTGTCGTGTGACGTGCCCGAGGAAGAGTTCAACGCGCCGGTGCGCGTGACGATTCATGCACATTGCGACTCGATCGCGCGGAGCCTGGCGTTCGCGCAGAAGCCCAAGCCCAAACCGGAGCCGAAGGCGAAAGCCGTTGCGCCGCCAGCCCCGCCCGCTCCGCGGGAAGTGCCCGCTGCGCCGCCGCTTCGGCCGGCGCCGCCGAAGCAACTGCGCCCGGCGCGACGACCTCCCGCTCAGCGGCAGCGGCCGCTCACGGCCAAGGAAGAGCAGGCCGTCGCGCGCTTCGCCGAGAAGGGCATGGCCATGCTCGACCGCTACGCGCCCGATCACGAGCAAGGCGTATTCGATCGCCTCGACACCGCCGTCGCCGCGTGGATCGGCGATAGCGCCGCAGGCCGACCGTCGCCAGACAAGGCCGTCCGCGAATTCGGCTCGCTCCTCGGCGAACTGCTCAACGGCTACTTCGAAAGCCGCTGGTGCGCCACCAATCAGGGGACCGAGCTGGTGCTGTACGTTCGCCACGACCGCGGCGCCATGGTCTCGCCGCTGGATTTGGTGCGCAAGCGCCTGGCCACCCGCGATGCCGGCTACTTCGCACGCATTCGCACCGAGTTCGAACGCATCATCGCCGGCCGCGGCGAGCCGCCGAGCAAATCTGTTGAGGATACATCCGCATGAAGTTCAAACGCCCGCCACTCCGATTGCAGCCGACCACGCTCTGGGACTACCCGTCGCAAGACTACGGTGAAGGCCAGCAAGGCATCGCCGGCTACAAGGGCGCCACGCCCAGCTACATCATCTGGAACCTGCTTCAGCGCTACACGAAGGAAAAAGATCTGGTCGTCGACCCCTGCTGCGGCAGCGGCACCACGCTGGATGTCGCCCGCGATCTGGGCCGCAAATCGTTAGGCTACGATGTGCACCCCACGCGTAAAGACATCTTTAGAGTCGACGCCCGCAAGCTCCCGCCCGAGCTCACGAACAAGGTCGACTTCGTCTTCATCGATCCCCCGTACAGCACGCATTTGGATTACGGCCCCGACCCGCGCGACATCGGCAAGCTCGACGCCAAAACCGGCGAGTACTACACCGCCATGGAACAGGTGATCGGAGAAATCCACCGCGTGCTCAAACCCGGCAAGCACATGGCCCTCTACGTCAGCGACAGCTACGTGCACGGCCAGGCGTTTTATCCGCTGGGCTTCGAGCTGTTCGCGAGAATGCAAAAGCTGCTCGTGCCGGTCGACATCATTTCGGTCGTCCGCCACAACAAAACGCTGGAGATGGGGAATTTCCGCAAGGCCGCGGAAGAGGGGAATTTCTATCTGCGCGGGTTCAATTACTTGTTCATTATGAAGAAGGGATGAGGCCGTATTGGGGGAATCCACCAGAAGATTGTTCTTAATGTTTTAGCACAAACTTGCTATAGTCCCGACCGCACTTCGGAGGGTCCCATGCAGAAAAAGCGTCGAGCAGTCGCGGTCGAGTCCCTGGAATCACGCACGTTATTCAGCGTTTCGCTCTCCCCGGGCGTGAACATCAATCTCAGCGGCGCGACCACCAGCCAAACCGAGGCGAGCGTCGCGATCGATCCCACCAACCCGCAACGGATCTTCGTGGCCTCGAACATTGAAACCGGCAGCGGCCTTTTCGTGTCTTACAGCAACGACGGCGGATCGACGTGGAACCGCCGCGTCATGGCCAGCGGCAGCGACGGCCTGGTCGCGGCGTGCTGTGACCCGAGCGCCGCGTTCGACACGCACGGCAATCTGTTCCTCACCTACATCAGCGCGAATTTGAAAAACGTGCAGGTGGTGAAGAGCACCAACAACGGCGCCGCGTTCAGCACCATCGCCAGTTTCCGCGGCTCGATCGACCAGCCGACGATCGCCACGGGGACATCCAGCGTTTGGCTGACGTTTCAGCTCAAGAACCAGATCGTGGCGACCGGTGCGTCGATTTCATCCACCGGCGTGGTCGGTTCATTCGGCACGCCCAAGTCCATCCCCAAATCCAGCGGCGGAAACTTCGGCGACATCGCCGTCGGGCCGACAGGACAGGTCGTTGTCACCTACCAATACCCCAGCGGCGGCGAGACGGCGACAGGCGTGTACGTCAGCACCGACGCCGACGGACTCGGGGCCGGCTCCTTTACCACGCCGATCAAGGCGACCGACACAAACGTCGGCGGATTCGATTTCATCCCGGCGCAGAGTTCGCGATCCATCGACGCCGAGGTCGGCCTCGCGTTCGACCGCAGCGGCGGGGCCTACAACGGCCGGCTGTACATGGTTTACACCGACGAATCGCCCGACGAGAGCAACAACACCGACATCTACATCCGCTACTCCACCAACAACGGCGCCACCTGGAGCCAGCGCGTGAAGGTGAACACCGACGCCACCACGCGATCGCAGTTCAATCCGAAAATCGCCATCGACCAGACCACCGGCTACGTCGGCGTGAGCTGGTACGATTGCCGCAACGACGGCGGCGTGGTCGGATCCGGCAGCACCAACACCATCGCCAACGATGACGCCCAGCTCTACGCCACGGTGATCGCCTCGACCTCCACCGGCCTGAGCGTCGCATCAAACGTGAAGGTAAGCACCGGCACGTCCAACGCTGCCGCTGCCGCGAACGGGATCGACTTCGGCGACTACGGGGCGCTCGCTTTCCAAAACGGCTACCTCGTTCCCGTCTGGTCCGACAACTCCAACAGCACCGGAAACAACCCCGACGGCACCCTCCACGACTTCGATCTCTACACGGCCAAGGTGCTCGTCAGCGGCACACCCACCGCGACGGCCGGGTTCGTCTCCGACGGCACTTACGCGTCGGCGTTCGCCAATGGCAATCACCTGGGAAAGCTCAGGCACCTGGGCTCGGAACATGAAAAGGAAGAAGACGTGGACGGCGAGATCGTGTTTATCGAGCTCCCGCCGGTCGTCCTTGATGAGACGGTATAAGTTTCGCGGGGCCACGCAGAGCCCTCTCGACCTCCGGTGGACGGATCGCGATAGGTGAGGCTTCCTGCTGCGTAACGGACTGACATTCACTGGCCGGCCCGGCGCCGACCGACTTTCAATTTACCAAAACGCTCGACGCGGGGCCGGTCCATTGATGCGTTTGGTTATCTGCCCTTCGCCGCGAGGGAGACGACGCTTTCGGTTTCTTTACGAAACGCTTCTATCGATTCGGGCGGCGGCTCGCCTTCGTAGCTGACGATTGCCTCGAATGAGTCGGCGAGAGCGTATGAGACGACCATCGCGCAGGCGCATTCCCGCATGTCCCCACCCCAGCGGAACGAAATGCAACAATCTCGATCCTCCGCGATGTCTTGGAACGAATCCATGAGCTCTTTAGAGTCGTCGTAATACATTTCGACGCCTGTCTTCTTGCCGTTCAGCGTGCACGGGACGAAACCAACGTTGGTCTGCGGCTGGTAGTCAGCGTCGAGCTTCAGGTCGAAGCCCGCGCGTTCGATCGCCTGTTGCAGACCATCGCGCGTCGGCACGTTGCTGGACTTGAGAAAAGCGTATTGTTCGTTTGCCATGGGCAGATAACGTAATTCCGTTGAGCGGCCGCGGCGGCGCACGCGCGACGCTCGCCCGCAAGTGTAGTATACCGCCGCCGCGGTCCGCTCCAGCGGCGGGTTATTCCCCACTTACTCGACCGCGATCGTTATCACGCGACCCACTGGGAAAGCGTCTGGGTCGCCGTTCGCGATGGACACTTGAAGCTGGCCCGCGACCCGACCCGGCGACGATAATTCCTCCGTCTGAGCGGTCACGATCAGGCATGGAGGGCTCCGCGGTTCGACGCGATCCTCAGGACCGTTCCACAAATTGCTGCTTCGGATGACGTACCGTTGACTCTCCATCGCGACCGCCTGTGGGGAATAACGTATTGCCGATCACCGGCCGGGCCGGCACCGCCCGGCGCTCGACCGATAGAAACTATACCGCCGGCCCGGTCCGGTGCATTGGCGGGTTATGCCCCCGGTCACATCACGTGAATGTCATCGAGAACAAGGGCCAGACCGCCGGGATCGGCGCGGAGGCCGAACGTCGCCGTCAGGTCCGAGGCGAGGCCATTGATGTTCAAGTCGTACCAGACGTGACCGACGAAACCATGCTTGTTTTTTGGGAACCGCTGGACGCTCTTGCGCTGCGTGATGTCCGTGGGCTTCCCTTCGACCGTGACCTTCTGCCCGGGCTCTGCGTCTCCGTACTGCGTGATGACCTGTCGCATCAAGTCTGCCGTCCAGCCCATCGCCGGGTCATGGTCCGTGGCGTCGAACGCCGCGTCGTATTGCTCTGCCTCAAGTAGCGCCGCCCAGCGATCGACCGTCGCGAGGATCGTCGCGTCCGAAGCGTCGTCGGGAAGTACGTTGCGAGGGGGCATAACCTACTATTATACTGCGCCTGCGCCAGATAACGTTCCAGACCGTCAGGCGGATCGACTTCGTAAGTGGGGTTCCACGCTAACATTCCGTTGCAAAGTTATCCATATTAATAGGGCGAAAACCGGTTCTCTGTTCAATCTTGAACAGACGGGCCTGGCCTTGGAGAGCGGGCCGGGTGCCACGGGTCGGGCGTACTCGCCAGACCTGTGCGGTACCGGCAGGCGGCACAGGTCTGCGGGGAACCGCCGACCTGTGGCACCCAACAGGTCATCAACAATTTGAAGAATTTTTCAAAAAAATCCGTCGGCGGTGCGCGGCCGCCTCGTGAAAAGCGGCGCAGGGGGGGTACTAGTGGAGCGCGATTGTTTTTCGCCGTGCTCCCGGCGCTCGGATGGCGGGCGGCGGCTCTTTGACAATTGAATAGGACGTGTTGAAAAGCGGACACGTACGGGTCCCTTTTTGTCACCTTCCGTCACCTTTCGTCACTTTCCGGCACCCGGTGAATTCGGGCGAAGTGTTGGCCGGGCCGGGAGTTGGAAGGCGAAAGGAGGACATTGGTCAATCGGTACGCCGCGCTGGCTTTTCGCTTTAGCGGCAAGCTGGGGATGCTCGTTCGCGTGCTGAACAAACGAACCCAATTTCAGGAGCGGAGGAACGACGAAGGGGGATGAGTGGAAACGGATAAACGAACCCAATCTGAATGAGCAGTGACAGTCGAAAAGAATGAGTAACGAAAATGAACAAACGAACCCAATTTCGTCATAAACCATTGTCGCATATACGGATACAAATTGGCTTTGGCGGTTGGAGGGTAGCGGCTGGCGACACTGTGAGCCCGACACGCCTCGTGAGTGATAATCGAATCGCTAGTGGGCGGGCGTGCCGTCGGGGCCGGAGAGTTCGGCGCGGATGGCTTCGATGGCGCTCATCAACTGGCTGATGTCGAGCGGCTTATCGAGGTGGATGCGGAAACCGGAGTGGGCGCTCTTGGCCCGGTCCTCGGCGCTGACGAATCCGCTCACGGCAATGCCGGGGATGGCGTGGCTGGTACGCAGGCGACGCATGAGTTCCCAGCCGCTGAGATCGGGCAAGCCAAGGTCGCTGATGAGGAGATCGAACGAGCGTTTGTTGGCGACGGTGAGCGCGTCGCTGGCGTTGGCGGTAGCGACGACCTCGTGGCCGTGCGAGGCGAGAATTTGCTCCATCGCCCAGAGCGATTGAGCATTGTCTTCAACAAGCAGGATGCTGAGACCGGCCACTTCCGCGGCTCCTTCCCGAATGGCCCCCGGCCGTTTTCCACCTTCAGTCGATCGTGGCAATTCCACCACGAACGAAGCGCCCTGGCTCGCTCCCTTGCTGTGTGCGGAGAGCGTGCCTCCATGAAGTTGAACGAGTTGTCGCGAGATCGTCAACCCTAAACCCATGCCGCCGAAACTTCGTTTTGTGGAGGGGTCGGCCTGCTCGAAGGCGTCGAAGATTCGGCTGAGCGTTTCAGGTTGAATGCCCACGCCGCTGTCGGTGACTTCAAACGCCATGCAGCCGGGCGTATCGAAGGACTTCAACATGACCTTGCCGCCAAGCGGCGTGAACTTGATGGCGTTGCTGAACAGGTGGGTCATCACCTGCAGAAATCGCTTCGGATCGACGCGCAACATCGGCTCGGCGCTGTTCAGTTCGATCGACAGGCTGATCTTCTTCTCTGCCAGTTGCTGGCCGAAGAGTGCGGCCGCGGCGCGGGCGATGTCGTGCACGTTGACGATCTGCGTGTTCAGCACCAGCTTGCCCTGGTTGAGGCTGGCCATGTCGAGCAGGTCGTCGATGAGGTGCGCTTCGATCTCGATCTGCTCGTGGATCAGGTGCAGGTCTTCCTGCACGTCGATGGGCAGGTTGGCGCGGTGCTCGAGCGCGGTGGCGGTGAGCAACGCGGGCGTGAGCGGCGTGCGAAGCTCGTGGCTGACCATCGCCAGGAGCTGGTCGCGGGCGAGCAGTGCTTTTTCGGCGCGGGCACGGGCGATCTGCTCGCGCACGAGCAGGCCGTCGCGATCGTGCTCCACGCGGCGGCGGTGGAGCTCGGTCTGGTCGATGAGTAAGGCATTCCACCAGATGAGGACCGCGAGAATCACGATGGTTGAAAGCGTGAAGATCGCAATGCCGAACTGTATTTCAAAATACCCCGCGCGAATGCCCGCCAGGCACAGCCAGCCGAGCGCCATCGGAACGAGCACGGTGGCCGGGAGCAGTCGCCGCGCGACCGAACCGCCGGAGGAGTTGCTGAGGAATAAGTGATGCAGATAGCGGCGAGGGCGGGCGGTCATCGCGGAGATCGCGAGCAGGCAGATCGATGCCGCGGTGTTGACCGCCATGCTGGAGAAGGGGGCGGTGCGGTAGAGCGATTCGAAGCCGTACGCGTACCCGAGCAGGCCGAGCGCGCCGATGGCTAGTCCGCCGCTTACGAGGGCAAGGCTGATGCGCTTCAGGCGGTCGAGCAGAAAAATGCCGGCGGCGATCAGCCCGATGCCCGACGCCGTGGCGATCGACATGCGCCCCGGGTGGCCGTGTGGGGGGACGCCGGTGTCGTTATAGAGCAGGCGGTCGAATCCGAAATCGCGGTCGATCAGATACTGAAGGAGCGTGATGGCAGTGATCGCAAACGAAAGGAGGGCAAACCCATCGGCCAGTCGATTGAGCTGCACGCGGCGGTGCGTGGCGATCGCGTCGTGGCGGTTCCGCTCCCGCAGCAGCGAGGCCATCGCGCACAGCAGCACCGCGACGGCGGTGTTCACTTTCATCGTCGCCAGGCCCGGTCGGATGGAGACGAGCAGCGGTAAGTGCAGTGCCCACCCGAGCAGGGCGGTCACCGAGATCGCGCCGGCCGCGGCGGCGCAGGCGAGTGAGGCGCGCTGCAATCGACGGGCGAGTACCGGTTCGGTCGAATTCACGACGACACGTTCCCTGCTTATAGCGATCGTTGCCCAGACTTGGACGGCTTTCTTCGCGAGTACGGAGCGAGGTCCATCTCAGGATACCTTAATTTCACCGCCGCCAGTGTTTCATCGGTCCAGTAAGCGTCGCCGATGGGGGGAAATCCGAGCACCTCGCGCTGTTCCGGCTTTGCGTGTGCGAGAAAGTCCTGTAAATCCTCGTTTTCCCCATGTTTGCTATAGAGGTGATAGCCCTGGAAATCGTGAGCGGCCGATCTCCAGACGAAGTGATGGCTGAACCGCACGCCGGCCTGTGCGGTCATGGCGCTGGCGCGGTGCCAGGTGCGCATCGAGAAGATCAGCAGCGAGCCGGCCTTGGCGAGGATCGGCTGCTCGTGCTCGTACAGCGCGGGCGACGTCTTGCGCCACCGGTGCGTCGGCCACAGCGGGAGATCGCCGGTTTTAGTTTTCGAGACGACGTGTGTCGGGCCGAGCGTTTCGGTGACGTCGGTGTAGTAGAGGATCATGTTCACCTGGCGGTAGTCGCCGTCGTCGCGTGGCACGACGAGGGTGTTGCCCTGGTAGTCCAGATGCAGGCCCTGCTCGTAATGACCGAGGCCCGCATACTTTGCCCAGATCGCCGACTGCGAGAGCCGAATTTTATCGGACCCGAGCAGCCCCCGCACGATCTTGATAATCCGCGGGTGCGTGGCGACGTCGTTCAGCGCGTCGTCGGCGAACGGGAACTCCACCTGCAGATTTTCCGGGTCGTCATAAATGAACCCGTACCGCTGTGGAGTGGCCTCCAGTTCCTTGGTTGACGGGAAATAGCTGCTGACTCCGCCGCGGGCCGCCCGAAGCTCCGCGGCCGACAGAAAATTCGGCACGACCGCGAAGCCGTGCGTCAGCAAATCGGACAGAATCTTGCGGTGTGAAAGCGTGCTCATTTGTTCTTGCATTTTCCGTGTTCATGGTGGAAAAGGAAGAGGACACTTCGGGTTGTTTCTGTTTAGCTGTTGAAGGACGAATCGATGAACCGGCCGTCGCGTGGATTTACGCTGATCGAGTTGATGATCGTGACAGGAATCCTCGGATTGCTGATGGGGATGTTGTTTCCCGTGCTTTCGGTCGCCCGCAACGCGGCGCAAAACACCCGCTGCGTCGCCAACCTGCAGGGCATCGGCCGCGCGATGCTCCAATACGCCGCCGACAATCACGCCTATCTGCCGCCGGCGACCAATTTTGGCCTGTGGGAAAAGCCCGTCGGCACGCCGGTTAGGACCACCGACCAGACCGCCTACTGGGGCGCCGCTTACCTGCCGTACATCGCCAACTACGATCGCGACCCGAAGCATCGCACCGAGGCCGATCAGACCATCGCGCGGGGCTTCTGGCGCTGCCCAAGTTCGCTGCTGATGAATCGACAGGTCGGTTTCTACACGCCCAACTATTACAACCCCGCGCAGCCCGCGACGTACGGCGCCAACCGACTGGTGACCGGCCGAAAGATCACGCAGTGGACGCAACCGGCCAAGACCATCTTCTGCCACGACGCGCCGGAACTGATGATCGAAGGCCAGGACGACTCGCTCAGCAACTGGGGCGGCACGATCAACTTCTCGCAGTGGCGGCCGGGCGGGTCGGTGTACATGCCCAGCGCCGAGCGCGAATACTATCGCCACGAGAATTGGAGCAACGTGCTGTGGATGGACGGCCACGTGGGGCGAATCTACGAGTCCGACGGGAGTGACGTGCCGATGGCGTGGTACAAGGGCAGCTAGCTCGCAGTGATCTACTTTGCACCGTGTTCCTTCAACAACTGAACGACATTCGTCCGGCCGAAGGTGATGGCCATCAGCAGCGGCGTCATACCTTCGTGTTCCCGCGCGTTAAGATCAGCCTTGTGAGCGAGCAGCAGTTCGACCATCGGCGCGTTTCCGTCGCGGGCGGCGTAATGAAGCGGCACGAAGCCGTCCGCGTCGGGCAGATTGGGATTGGCATGTTGATCCAGCAGGAATTGAACGGCCCGCATATTTCCTCGGCGCGCGGCGAGATTGAGCGGCGTTAAACCATCGCCATCGGGCTGGTCGATCTTCGCGCCGTTGTTCAGCAGCAGCGTGATCTGCGGAATGCTGCCGGCCGCCACTGCCTGATGAAGTGGGGCGTCGCCGTCGGCGTTAAGGCGGTTGATGTCGACGCCAGTCGCGCGGGCCGCGTCAAGGTCCGCCGGCGTGCCGCGGACAACCGCGTCGTGCCAGGGATTGGGCGGACGCAGGCAGCCGGCCGTCGTGGCGGTAATGATCAGTAGCAACAAACAACGCACGGTTCGCATTCGCTTCTCCGTCAGCCTACGTTTCTCGAGTTGTCATCCTGAGCGTACTCGCGAAGGATCTGCGTGCTTCGTCGAGTGATGCCAGTTCCTTCGCGAGTACGCTCAGAGGGTGTCTAAGAAGTCAATCGTCCGCGACTTGCGGGGCGATGTCATCCTGAGCGTACCCGCGAAGGATCTGCGTTTTACGGCGATCGGGCTAGATCCTTCGCGAGTACGCTCAGGATGACGATTCTATGAATTGCGAGATTTTGGACTTTTTAGACACCCTCTCAGGATGACAACGCTGTGTGACTACACTTGGATACTAGTTCCGAATCGCAGTCAGCTTGTGAACGCACGTGACCGCGAGCGATCCGTCGCCCACTGCGAATCCCACGCGCTTGGTCGATCCGGCGCGAATATCCCCCGCCGCGAGAATGCCGGGAACTGTCGTCTCCAGCGGGCATGGCTCTCTGTCCTTCAGCGGCCATTGACCGGACTTCATCGCGTCGACGCCGGTGAAGATGTAGCCGAGGTTGTCGCGGGCGATACCTTCCGGAATCCACGCGCAGCCGGGGTCGGCCCCGATGAATACGAATACGGCCGACACGGGGAGCGTCGGCGTGGTCGTCGTGCCGTCGCGGGAAACGGTTTGCAGCGTGACTGACTCCAGCCGGCGCTGGCCGTGAACGGCGGTGATCACCGTCGACTCGTGCACCTTGATGTTCGCCGTCGCGCGGATCCGGCCGACGAGGTAGTCTGACATGCCGGGCCCCAGGTGTTTGCGGATCAGCACGTGCACCGTACGGTCGCGACAACACTCGGCCAGGAACATCGCGGCCTGCCCCGCCGAGTTGCCAGCGCCCACGACGGCGACGTCGCTCTTGTCGTAAAGCGTCGCCTCGACGGACGTACACGCGTAGTGAATGCCTGCCATCTCAAACCGCGCGGCGTCGTCGGCCTCGAGCTTGCGCCACTTCACGCCGGCTGCGAGCAGCACAGTGCGGGCGCGGAGTTTGGTATCGCAGTCGAGATGCAGGACATGGAAATCGCCGGGTTTGGCGGCGGGCTCGATCTTCAGCACGGTGACCGGCGCCACCATCTTCGCGCCGAACTTCAGCATCTGCAGCACGCTGCGGGTGGCGAGGTCTGCACCCGACAGGCCGCTGGGGAAGCCGATGAAGTTTTCGATTTTCGACGACCCCGCCGCCTGCCCGCCTGGGCCGAGGCGGTCGAGCACCACGGTGGAAACGCCCTCGCTGGCGGCGTACACCGCTGCGGTCATGCCCGCCGGGCCGGCGCCGACGATCGCGAGGTCGACTTCGTCGGTCGGGCAGTGCCGCCACACGCCGGCGCATTGCGCGAGTTCGCGCAGGCTCGGGTTGAACAGCAGCTTGCCGTCGTTGCATTCGATCACCGGCGACTTCTTCGGCGATCCCCACTTGATCATCAGCCGCTGCGCCTCGGGCAGCTTCGATTCGTACCACGTGAACGGCACGAAATTCTTGTGCAGGAATTCCCGCACCACCATCGTGTCGCGGCAATCCGTCGGCCCGACAACTTTCATCCCCAGCACGCCAGCGATCGTGAGCAACCTGCGCCGCTCCTGCGCCGCGACGAGCAGCGTCTCGCTCAGATGCGGCACCTTGTTGAGGATCTCGCGCAGGCGGGGCCCCGGCACGCGCATCAGCACCGTTTTGCCGCGGGCAATGCCCGTCACAATCACCGGCCGACGCGTCAGGAGGTCGATGTCCCCCGCAAACTGCCCCGGCCCGTGCGTCACGATGTGGCTGTTGTCGTTAGCCGGGTTGACGATCTCAATCCCGCCCGATTCGACGACGAATAAATCCAGATCCGCGTCGCCGGCGTGAAAGACGATGTCGCCGTCCTCGTACGAACACAGCGTCGATAGTTGCCGCAGCGCCGCCAGATCGGAAGCCGTGAGGTGCGGGAAGGCGATCGGGTTCTCTTCGGCGTGAGAAGTTTCGCTCATGGCGATATTCTACGCATGCCCCAGCGAATTCGCTCAAGGGCGTTAGTCAAAGGGTACAAATTGCTTTGCGGAGAATGGTCAGCGACGCTTTCGCCGGAAACAGGTATCGCTGTGATCATCCACCAGCCCGACCGCCTGCATCCACGCGTAAACGATCGTCGGCCCGACGAACTTGAAGCCGCGCTTCTTCAGTTCTTTCGAGATCTGCTCCGACAGTGGCGTAGAGGTCGGCACCGGTCCGGATTTGCGAACGATCGGCTTCCCATCGGCGAAAGCCCAGACGAACTTCGAGAAATCCTCGCCGGCCTTCTGCATCGCCAAGTACACGCGAGCCCCGTTGATGGTCGCCTCGATCTTGGCCCGCGAGCGGACGATCCCTCCGTCCGCCAGCAGACGCTTGATATCGGCCTCGCCGAACTTGGCGACTTTCTTCGGATCAAACCCTTTGAAGGCTTTCCGGAACGCGTCTCGCTTTTTAAGGATGATCGCCCACGACAGCCCGGCCTGAAACCCGTCGAGCATCAGCTTTTCCCACAGCGCCCGGCCGTCGTGCTCGGGCACGCCCCATTCCTCGTCGTGATAGGCCCGCATCATGTCGGTGCTGTCGGCCCAGGTGCATCGTTGTTTGGTCTTGGCCATGATTTCTTTGAGTTCGCGAGAAGGTTGCATTACAATTCCGCCCAGCGCGGGCGTAGCTCAGTTGGTAGAGCGTCACGTTCCCAACGTGAATGTCGAGGGTTCGAACCCCTTCGCCCGCTTTGACAAACGATGCTAAGCAGAGAGTTTAGCGTCGTCTATCATGTAACCCTCCTCGATCGATTTTCGCTGTAACCAATCTTGTAACCCTTTCGGTCCACCACTCGGGGCCTGCACTTCTGCAATCCCAAGCAAGCGCCATTTTCCTCGACAAGCCCCGATCGAACCGCCTGATCGAACCGCCCAAAAAGCGGTGGTCTGCTTACATGACGACCATCGGTCGTCTGAGGAATCACGCAGCGCACCTTCGAAACATTGGCTTCCAAGATATTGAGGACTTGCTACATATGCTCGAGGCAATTCGTTACGATCAGCAATACTTTCTAATCATTCCTTAACTCATGGCAGATCAGGAAATCGGCTTTGTCGAGATAACCGCAACCACGCGCATCGTTTTCGCCGTGGGCTCGTGGAAGGGCCAGTCACGCGGCAGCATCCGCAAATTCGTTGCCTCCGAAAAATACACCGGACCCACAAAGTCCGGAATGTCGCTCGACGGTACGACGGTGGTCGACTTGCTAGCGGCACTTCGCTTGCTGCAATCCATGATTCCGACGAAAGACAAGGACCAGCATATTTCAGTCGGAAAATCCAGCGATTGGGAAATTCGTGTCACGGTCGTTCCGCCCGACGAGGAAAACAATCTGCCCAGCATCGACATTCGAGAGTTCGTTGAAACTTCTCGATATACCGGTCCCACGAAGGCGGGTATTCGGTTCGCATGGGACAAGCTGAAGCAATTCTCCCAGCTTTTGGAAGTGTTGGTCCAGCAGCTCGGCGTTGCTGCCTCATCCGAACGGACTCTGTTTCCCGGGGTGCAGCCAAAATGGGTCACCGACGCAAAGGAGGCTACCGGACCAAATGCAAACAAGCCGGCACCGCCCGGCTTCGATGTCGCGAGTCTCAAGGTGTTTCCAGATGCCTTCCTATCCGACGGACAACTGGAAGCGGAGACGATTCAGTTATCAATCGGCAGGCTCGCGATTATCCAAGACCGCGACGGACATCACTACGTGACGGATGATTCTGACTTCCGCCGTCGGGTCCGCAACGAGGTCGAAGGCAAATTCTTCGTTTACGCTCAGAAGCGCTTCCTGACTGAAATACGTCTTCCGAGGGAGATGTTCAAAGTCTTTAGTGCCGTCGCCAACTACGAAAAATATTGCCGCGAACTGCGGCAAAAAGTAGTCCGCGATCTGGAAGTCCGATCCCGCAACCGGACTCTGGCCGTGCACGTGGCCAGTCAAACTCTGGAAACCCACGGCGTCCCAATTTGTTAATGCGTTGTCATTGGCGCTGCAATTATTTTGCACCGGGACTTATCGTGAGTTAGCCCGAACTTCATGAGGTGTCGTCGGACCTGAAGTTTAGCCTATCGGATGCACGATTCTCGCCTGCCACTCCGCCCAAGCGAGCCATTCTTGCAGTGTTTGCCCTTCTTTACGTTGGTCGTCCGGCACTCGGCCGAACCGCCTCACTTCCTCAATGTAATCCATCATCTCCCGATACCGCCGGAATGCGGTGGCCGTCTTGGTTAGAGATTCAACACGCGCCTTCTCTGCCTGTTCACGCTGTTGTCGTTCGTATTCATGATGGCGCTCTGCGGTAGCGGCTTCGCGCCTTGAGCGTGCAGCATCGAGGCTTGCCACGACTTCATCCGCTGCTTTGGCGATCAACTGCCCGAGCGCTTCTTCCGAAGATAGATCAACGACGCCACCTGGCACCAGGGTCAATCTTCCGGTGGGAACACTGTCGTTCTTGGGAATCCTCGATGCAAAGGGTTGATCTTTTTCTTTGAGCTCTTTGGCCGTAGGGGTGTGCGGCACCTTCTTGTGCTCTTCGGTCACGTACAACTGCACCTTGTCGTCGCGGTGACGTACTGCATAGGTACCGTTGGCGTTGTACCCGCCGTCAATCACCGATATTTCGATGTCCAATTTTTCGAGAGCCTTAAAGAGCCGGTCGAGAACAATCAGCGCGTTTCGCTTCGCCGCCTTACTGACACGAACGTCGACACCCGGCCATCGAGGCTGATACACGAACCCATAGGCGTCTTTTTCCGCTTTGAGATCCATCGTTCGCTGAATCAGTGAATGCGGCTTGGTCAACCGAAGTTTCGGCGCCTCGGATTGAAGTTCTGATTCGGCATCAGTCGCCGGTGTGCTGGGTTCGCTCGTCATGATGCAATCCTCGGACAGGTCAGGGCTCAAGAATTCACCGCGTACCGATGAGATATTATTATATCTTGCATGAGCGTCGTCACGGTCGAACGCAAAAAACTGTACGAGCAGGTGTGGTCCGTGCCCGGCCAGCAACTGGCGCTCCTCTACGGCATTTCTGATGTCGGCTTGGCGAAGGCATGTAAAAGATATGACATTCCTCGGCCCCCGCGAGGATACTGGGCGCGAATTGCTGTGGGTCAGCGGATATCCGCGCGTGCTCGGATGCTGGACCGCCTGCTCACTTGGAGGCGGCGATTCCGTTCAACGATCGCAGGCCTGACTCTACGCTGGCAATCGTCGCAGTTGATCACTGCGATGAGTGCAAGAGCTACATTCAACGCAAATGGCGCCGTCGCTACCTTGCGTTCTCACCGTCTCACGCGACACTTCGCGTTCGGCAGTTCTCCCGATGACCGGTTAATAAGAAGGTGTTTCATGAGATACAAGTACCTGACGCTCATTGCCGGCCTGTTCACCGGTACGCTGGTTCTCACGAATGTGTTGAACACGAAGATCTTCACGTTGCTTGGCTTTACTTTTCCGGCCGGAATCTTGACTTTTCCTCTAACGTTCCTCGCCGCCGACGCCCTCACCGAAGTCTATGGGTACCGTGTGACGCGTCAGGTAATCTGGGCGGGCTTCGCATCGTTGGTGTTCATGGCGGCGGCGGCCGCAGTCACAATCGCGCTGCCACCAGCGCCGTTCTGGTCGCTTCAAGGAGCTTACGCCTCGATCCTAGCCCAAGTGCCGCGAATTGTGATCGCGTCAATTCTGGCCTATTGGTGTGGAGAGTTCCTCAACTCGTTCGTGCTCGCTAAGAGCAAAGTGCGAACGGATGGACGGGGGATGCCTATCCGCTTCATAACATCCACGCTGGCAGGCCAAGCAGCCGATACGTTGATTTTTATGAGCATCGCATTCATTGGAGTTTTTCCAGCATCAGAAATGCTCAAACTTTTCGTTACCAGTTGGTTATTCAAAGTACTTTGGGAGTTGATCGCGCTCCCAGCTAGCGTTCCGTTCGTTCGCTGGCTCAAGCGGACTGAAAACGAAGACTACTTCGATCGGAATACTGACTTTACCCCCTTTAGCGTCCGCGTGAACGACCAGCCGAATCAAGTTAAGCGTGAGTCGGCCGGCGCTTGACGGTGATTAAGAGGTCGTGCAAAGGATGCTCGCCTTTTTCGTTACGCATTTCCGTTAGAACTTTGACAGCTGCCACCCATTGGGCCGAGCCCCGCTCGACAGTTTTGAGGGCACAGTAGTCGATCAGTTGGCCTGCATGGAGCGTCGGCTGTCCTTTTCCGTCTAACAACGATGGAATCGAACGCTCGCTCCGTTCGGGGTAGGGCGAAAGCCCTCCATATTGTGCCGCGGCGAGGATATCTTGCGCAGTGTTTCGTCGCTGGCCTCTCCACAATGCCTCATCGAGTCGCTGAGTCAGTGCGTGGACGATGTTCTGTTCACCGCAAGCCATCCACACCAAAGCGATCCCTCCGGGCGCGAGCAGTTGAAAAACCCGCCGCAGATATGCCTCGTCTACGACGTAAAGGCTATGGATTGCGGTGATGACGTGGAATGACGTGCCAGGTGAGAACTTCTCGAAAGAGGTTACCCGCAGGTCTGATTGTCCTTGGAATGTTTTCAGAGTGGTCTTGGCCGAATCGATCTGCGATGGCGCCACATCAATTCCTGTGACGACCGTCTGTTTGCGGTGCGTCAACTGTTCGGCGATTCGCTTGGTGATTTCCGCGTCACCGCATCCGATGTCGAGATAGCGAACAACATCGCCGTCCAACGTATGAGCTGCGAGTGCCTTTTCGGCATATTCAACGCAGGTGTCACCAGCGTGTCCAAGAACGTCGCGGAGCTTTCGGTATTCTCGCACATGGGCCTTGTTTGAAAACCAGTTGGTGTAGACCGCGGAAATCGACCGAAGCTGCGGATTAAGTGGGTAAATCGGCAAATCGTCTTCGGACACGGGCGATCGGGCAAGCTCAAGGCTGGCTTTGATTTTGTTCCATTCAGATTCCTCAATCGCGTACCAAGATCGTAGAACGGAGCCATTGTCATCCTTTGCAATTTCGATGAAGCCGAAACAATTTGTTAATCCATGTTTAGTTGACTCAAACCGCACCAGGGTGCAAAGCGGCGTGAAATAGGGAAATCGTCCCGAGTCTACGGCGAATCCGAAAATCTTCGGAGGCTGTTTAAAAGCGCCAGACATTACGCGGTCGGCCATAAACTTTGCGAATGATCGCTGGGCGACATCGCCGTGGGGCCCGGAACTCGGTTGCGGAAAGCAATATGTGTAACGGACGCCCTTCGACAAATTGTTTACAACAATTTCGGCGACATCAATGTTGGTAGACTCGAGAAATTCACGCACAGCAATGATTGTGACTGAGTCGCCCGCGTTCAACTGTTTCTGCATTTCCAATATCGTGTCCGCTTCCCGAAGGAATGATTGTGCAGTGTTATCGGGAAGGACTTGCCGTACCCAATCCTCGGGCAGCCCGTTGTGAATTCTGGCGAGCTTCTCAACGAAATCGCGATCGGGCGGGTTCATCACCTGCCGCGTCCGGTAGTTGTAGATATTCTTTTCCGAGAAGCCCTTTACGCCGGGGAACAATACCTTCGCCTTCTCTGCGACTGCTTTGTCTGTAGCCAATCCAGCGCCCGCCCTCGAATTGCTCATAAGGCTGCTTAACGTTTTTGCCCAAGGTTCACTGTTGTTCGGCATCGCTGGTACCTGCCGTTGCAGTCTACCGCAGTCATAGCAGTAAGACTACTCGCCCATTGCGGAAACCTAATCGCGTGCCACGTGATCGCGTGTGGTGAGCACAAATTAGCAATAGCAGTTGCCTCCTCGCAGTGCACAGCATGTCCCGATGCATCTTCTGCATGTTTTCCATTCCACGCGGTAGCCCGCTGCTTTCTCAGACTTCGTGTCGTAAATCTTGAGGCACGAAAGCAAGAACGGAGACCCTGATGAACAACAGTTCAAATGCATCTGATGTGCGCACAACACGAATTCAGACGGTTGCTGTTTCGGAAAAGCAGAAGCCGCTCCAGGTCGCCACGGTTGAACCAACCAAGGCACCGGAGCCGAGACGGCCACTTTGCCCGGATCGTCAATAAGTTTGCAGTCTTTCGCCCGTCCCAGCTGCGGGCGGAGTGAATCGTGACGTGGTTCACGATCACCCTTCGATTCGCTGGCGGACGCCCCGACCGTCACCGGGTGTGCAGGAGAGTTTTATCATGAACACGACATGTGTTCCCATCGGTCGCCGCATGGCGAGTGTGCGTTCCCCTTCTCAAGCCGCGGCAAAGCCGCTTGGAGTTGCAATAGTTGAGTCGCTTGAATCGCGCAGTCTGATGACTGCCACGCCAACTGGGTTTGAATATCCGCTGGCTTCGCCCACGCTGAATGACACGAACTGGCTTGAGCGAGCCCCTTCGTACCCGGTAGCGGGGAAAATTCACCTCGGATCTGATCTGCCCGCATCGAACGGCACGCCGGTCTTCGCCGTATCCGGTGGGACGGTCATTGGGCGACAATCCGACGGCGAAGGAAATGAGGTCATTTTCATTCGCCATGCGAGCACGAACGGAACGTTCGTCGGTGTCTACGGTCACGTCAAGGGCGCCGTATTTGCCGGTGCGAAAGTGAGCCCTGGGCAGCAGATTGCCAGTGTCGGCGATTACGGCCCTGCTGGCCCCGCCGGCGATCATTTGCACTTCGGCGTCCGGCCTGGCACCAGCGTTCCGCCTTCCGATGGCGTCAACTACGGTTGGGGTCGGGAGTCGATCACTTGGTACAATGCCAACGGTCCGAACGGCTTCACCGCGCCGATCGCGTACATCACGAGCAATCGTCCTAAGCCGACGGACGTCCGGGCCACGCCCATCTCCGCGGGCTCTGTGACGCTGAGTTGGAATCGCGCTTCCACGCAGAGCGCTGGCTCGATGCTTCAATACTGGAGCGGGAGCAGCTGGCAGACGTTCGGCTCCCTCAGCCCGACCGTCACCAGCGTTCGCGTCAACGCCAGCGCGGGTTCAACCTTTGCCATTCGCGTTGTTGAAGTCCAGGGCTCGAACTTGGTCGCGAGCGACTACATCTGGGTGACGTTCTGAGCAGCAGGCGCTAGAACGAATCGCGTTAAACGGGCCGATCGGTTTTCTGATCGGCCCGTTTTCGTTTTGGGCGAACCAACAATTTCGCCCAATCCTTGTCCGGACCCCACCCGACCCCAGCCTGTCCGTCCCGTGGGATCACAACGGCGCACGATTCAAGTCAGTACGGCCAGAACCGCATTTTCGGCGCAATAACCCACAAAAAGTTCAACTGGTGTCTTGTCACCCCGGGGTGACAGGATTTGAACTCTTAATGAACCGTCACGACTATTTCCTCGGCAATGAAATAGTGACTCGGATTCTAAAATGTCGCTTCGAATATCCGCAGCTTTTGTCTTTGACTTTGTACGGTAGCAAGCGGTATTTTGAATGCGGTTACGTGCCGTGAATGTTAGCGGCGTAACTTTTTCTGTAACCCTTTTGCCCCGGAACTCGGTCCATTTGAGGTTACAAGATGGCGATACTCGCGAAATAATCGAGGTTGGCGACTTTCCCAACGTGAATGTCGAGGGTTCGAACCCCTTCGCCCGCTTTGACAAACGATGCTAAGCAGAGAGTTTAGCGTCGTCTATCATGTAACCCTCCTCGAGCGCGTTGCAGCGATCGCAGTAGAAGGCTTTTCGAACGCCGGCCGGAACTTCTGAAAATCCGCGCTCGGCGTGCGCTGCGCGACTTGAAGATGTAGACCTCGCTCGGCGCTCAGCGTTTGGAGCTTATTCTGCTACCGGGCCGAGCAAATCAAAGAGAGCTCCATCGGTTTCCAACTGTACAGTCGTCACTTCCAATTTTTGCTTGGAGAAGACATTGCCGACGCTGTCGTAAAGGCGCTCGGTATTGATGACGAGGTTCGTCTGAGGCGCGACCGCATCGACTTTTGCCACAAAAGTCTTGTTGACCCAAAGCTTCGAATTGCGAAGAGGGGCTCCACTTAAGTTGTATACCTTGATCGTATTTTTATCTTGGTTAACGATGACCGTGACGTCCATCTTTTTGACCGGGGACGATTGTGGGTACTTCGAGGTCGCCGACCACGCAGCGATCTGGGTGGGCGTCATTTCGTCAAAGCTGGCGCTGGTGCCGCTGCCGGGCGTGCGGTTGGGGGAACCGGCGCAGCCGGCCAATGCGAATAGGGTCAATGCCAGCGATACGGAAACACGTGAGCGAAACATGAATTTTGTCCTTTGGTGGAAAATAGGGAGGTTGCAACCGGGCAAGTGTAGATCAAATCTATGACGAAGGCGAATCATGAGTCGCATATTTTGTGATTAGCGCCCGTTCGCGCGAAAGAGGCCGCGGCGGTTTGGCGTTATCGATTTGTGGTGGCGTGCGCAAAACGAATGTGTGTTTCGCATCACTTTTGATGCTCTCGACGATACGCACTGGGAACGATCCCAGTTTGAGTTCGAAAGGTCGCCCCGAACTGCTTGGCATTGCTGAAGCCGGCCATCGCAGCGACCTTGGCCATCGGTTCGTCTGTCTCAGCGAGCACTTGCTTGGCCATTTCTACCTGGGCTCGTGAGATTTCCTGCGCCGGTGTTCGACCCAGGGTTTTGAGGAATCGTTGGTCCAGGGATCTGCGCGAGACCAGCACTTCGCGCAAAACATCAACCACTTGCAGATTGTCTTTGACGTGTTGGGCGATGTATCGGACGGCTGCCGCGACTTCCGGATCGACAATCACCTTGTGACGCGACGATTGACGCGGCACCACGCCCACGGGGGGAATTAATAGCATGCGCTGCTCAGCCCCCTGGCCGCGCATGAGGCGTTCCAAGGTTCGGGCGGATTCGTATCCGATACGCTGGGCTGAGAGCGCTACGCTGGAAAGTGTGGGATTGGCGACCCTGCAGAGCACTTCGTCATTGTCCGCACCAAGCACTGTTACCGCGTCCGGCACGGCGATACGACTTTTTTGGCAGACTGAAAGTAAATGAATCGCCCGGAAATCATTACTGGCGAAAATGGCGGCGGGCTTGGGCAGAGACGCAATCCATCGGATGAGTTCGTCGCTCGATGCGGATGGCTGTTCACGCGGGAGATGGAAGGCTGAACATCCAAAACCCGCCGCGGCCAGCATTGCGGTGAAGCCGCGTTCGCGTGCCTGAGAGCTTCCACACCCTTTTGCACCAAAAAACCCGAAATGAGCGAGCCCAAGCGAAAGCAAATATTCCGCGGCGACTCGACCAACGGCCTCGTCGTCGCTTGCCACACAGGGAATGTTCGACTCGTTCGCAGTGCTAGAGATATTGACGGCAGGAAGTCCCGATTGTGCGACCTCGGAGGCTGACTGAGCATCACCGAAGCAGCCGATCAAGCCGTCTACTTCTGTGGTCAATGGAAAGACCGGCGCTGAACCATCTTCCAAGGGTACGAGTAGCCATTCCCAACCTGAGTCAGCGCCGAACGCGGCAATCCCCCGCACCACGCGACGGCAAAAAACATCAGTGAGTTGCACAACAATGCCAACTCGTTTCTTAGGTTTTTTGAAAATGACACTCCTTGGTTGCCTACCCGTCATCGTAGGCACGCTGCGACTTAACGGCAAAACAATGCCAATCAACGGGTAGTCGGAGTTAGTGTTCACTCGTACAAACTACGGATTGCCATGATGGCAAGTGAAGTGACAACGAAAGGATTCGTTCATGCGCCGTTCACATCCGTCTTGAGTCTCGCACTACCGTTCATCAGCAGCTACGTGGATCGCGATCGCGATCTGTCGAAAACCTTCGTCCATTTGAAAATCGGAATTTATATGAATCATAACATGCTCTCCCGCACCAACGATCTGACATCCAAGCGCGTCAATAAGCGAATGAATGCGTCCATTGTGGCCGCTCTCGAATCGCTCGAATCTCGACTGCTATTTTCCGGGGCGGTGTCCGCAATCGTAAAAGATGGCGCCCTTGTTGTGCGTGGCGACTCCGCGGCAAACGTGATCGTCCTGGATCAGGCCGGTTTAACCGCAGATCAGGTTCGTGTCACCGGAACAGGCGCAACGACAGTCAACGGCCAATCAGTTCCCGTGATTGTGGACGGAGTGACCGGCGGTCTCTTCGTCAGGCTGGCGGGCGGGGATGATACGGTCACGTTCAGCGATATGAATATTGCTGGCGGAGTATCGGTGAAGGACTTTGCCGGCTCCAACACGCTGACCGCGAACAACGTGCAGATCGCCGCCGACTTGGTTGTCCAGAATGGATCACGCCTCAGCACCACAACTCTTACAAATGTCACCGTGGCAGGCGTAATGGATCTTCTAGCCGTGGGAGGGCGGCAGGATGTGGTTGTCCAATCGGTTGATGTTCAGGGAACAACCAGCGTTGTCAGCGAAGAGTCCAATCCGATCACACTGACGATCGACGACTCCCATTTTCATGGCGCCGTTCGGATTGTCGGGAGCAAGGGCAGCGACACGATTCAGATTGACTCCAACGGAAGCTCCTCTGGCGCAACCAGCGAGTTTGACGGCCCGGCTACTGTTCGGTTGCGCGGCGGGCAAGACACTCTTCAACTCGGAATCACCGGCGAGCCCGGCAACAGTTCTGTCTTTGCCGGTGCAGCCCGATTTAGCGGTGGCGATGGTTTCGATACGCTCCTCGACTTTGCCGCAAGCACCTACACCGGCACGTCGGCGACCGCGAAATTCGAGTCCGATGCGCTCGCGCCGGACATTACCGCTCCAACGATCAGTTCGGCCAGTCCTGCGAATAACACCACTGGCATTGCGTTAAACAGAAAAATCGCGGTGACCTTTAGTGAACCGATGGACGCCGCGACGATTGTTTCTGCCAATGTGCATCTGACGGCGCCAAGCAACACTCCCGTAACGGGAACGGTGGCGTACGTCGGCACGACGATGACCTTTACTCCCGCGAGCGCATTGACGGCCAACACGATTTACACCATGACGATTGGAACCGGCGCAGCCGACGTCGCCGGCAACGCGCTGGCCGCTCCGTATGTTCTAACTTTCGCAACCGGAGCGACCGCCGACACGACGGCCCCGACGGTCACCGTGACCGACCCGACGACTGGCGCGGTCGCCGTCGCACTGAACAAGAAAATCACCGCGGCGTTCAGCGAAGCAATGGACCCTCTCACGATCACCGGCGCTCAGGTGACGGTCACCGGCCCAGGCTCGGTCACGGTCGCGGGCGCCGTTAGTTATGTCGGCACGACGATGACCTTTACGCCTACCAGCAATTTCGCGCCGCTCTCTACGTACACAGCGACCATTACGAACGGCGCTACGGACTTAGCTGGCAACGCGCTGGCCAGCAACGTCGTGTGGACTTTCACCACCGGGGCCGCCCCGGACGAAATCGCGCCCACCGTCGTCTCCACGAGCCCCTCGAACGGTCAGACCAACGTGGCCGTGACCAGTCCTGCAGCGGCCGTGTTTAGCGAGTCGATGGACGCTTCGACGCTCACCACGGCGACGTACACGCTTCAGGGCCCGGGCGGCAGTTCCGTCGCAGGTTCGGCCAGCTACGACGTGGCAAGCAAGACCGCCACCTTCACGCCGACGAGCCATCTGGCCGGCAACACCACTTACACCGCCAAGATCCTCGGCGGCACCAACGGCGCGAAAGACCTCGCCGGCAACGCGCTTGCGACCGACAAGGTGTGGACCTTCACCACCGGCGCGGCTCCGGATGAAATAGCACCGACGGTCGCGTCGACCACTCCAACTGCGAATCAGACCAACGTTTTCATCAACAAAGCCGCAAACGCGGTCTTCAGCGAGGCGATGGACGCCTCGACCATCTCCGGCACAACTTATACGCTGGTCGGACCGGGAAGCAGTCCGGTCGCGGGATTGGTCAGCTACGACGTCCCGAGCCAGACGGCGACCTTTACGCCCACGAGCAACCTGGCCATCAACACCACTTACACCGCCCGAATTCTCGGCGGAATTACTGGTGCGAAAGATGTCGCGGGTAACGCGCTGGTAACAGACAAGGTCTGGATATTTACCACCGGCACGCAGATCGCACAGGCCCCAATCAATCTCGGTGCAGCCAGTACATTTGCAGTAATGGCGACCGCCTCCATCACCAGTACAGGTGCGACGGTCATCAACGGCGACGTGGGGCTGAAGCCGGGAACCTCGCAGGGCATTCCACCGAACCAGGTAAACGGAACCGTTCACGTGAACGATCAAGCCGCCACCGACGCCCAAGCCGCGCTGCTGAACGCATATAACGACGCGATCAGCCGGTCGACAACGTCGATTACGCTTGCGGGGAATATGGGCGGCTTGACCTTTACACCGGGTTTGTACACCAATTCCAGTTCCGTGATGATCCAAGGCGCCGGGCCGTCAAACAATGTAACGCTCGATGCCCAGGGGGATCCAAACGCGATTTTCATCTTTAAGATGGCGTCAACTCTCACCACAGGCCCGGGTGCCCAGGTCATCCTGGCGGGTGGCGCAAAGGCCAGCAACGTCTTCTGGCAAGTCGGCTCGTCTGCCACGCTCGATACGACCACGATCTTCAAGGGGAGCATCCTCGCTTCCGTGACGATCACGGTGAATAACGGATCCGCCATCGAAGGCAGGCTGCTGGCGGGCTCCAATTCCAGTGGCTCAGTCACGGTCAATGCGAGCACCGTGACGGTGCCCAGCCTGTAGAGGTTCAACGTCTGATCTCGGGTAAGCACGTCCGGGATGTCGCAAACGATAAGTATGCGACATCCCGGATTGCGTTAATGCTATGCAGTTCCTTCACCCGCGGTCTCGATGAGGCGACGGTAATGGGCCTCGCTCTTGCGCAGTGCCTCATCGACTTTTTTCAAACGCGCATCTGGGTTGGTGTAACTGACACTCTCTAATGTGGCCTTCAATGTCGCACCGATCTTATGCGACTTTAGGGGCGGCTCACGTTGTCGCTGCGAGCGACCTTTTAAAGATGTCGAGTCCGCGCTCGGCGGTTTGAGGGGTAATCGTCAGCGCGGGGAAGAGCATGATCACGTCGTCTTCGGCCGAGACGAGCAGGCCGTTCTCGCGGCAGGTGTCGCCGACTTCGGAGGCGTAGTCTTCGTCTTCCACTTCCACGCCGATGGCGAAGCCCTTGCCGCGGACAGTGGCTTTGCCTTTGAAGCTCATCTGCGACAGCCGGGTGAGGAAGTACTGGCCGAGTTCTGTTGCGTTTTTGAGGAGCTTATTCCGGTGGCGCGTCAGGTAGCGGAGGTTCGCCAGGGCGGCGGCGACGGCGCGCGGGTGCCAGCCGTAGGTGGAGTAGAGGCCGAAGTCTTCCTTGATGGCGGTTGCGATTTTAGACGTGGTGATCACGGCGCCCAGTCCGCCATAACCGCCGGTGATGGCCTTGGCCATGCACAGGACATCGGGCTCGAGATCGAAGTGCTCGCAGGCGAAGAGCTTTCCGGTCCGGCCAAAACCCGTGGCGACTTCGTCGGCGATGAA
>Ga0070665_100000648_pt1 | contig 47008 bp, 32 predicted proteins | sample KBSS13metaG_FD_65862 | JGI IMG/M metagenome (GOLD analysis project Ga0070665, IMG submission 65862) | Switchgrass rhizosphere microbial communities from Kellogg Biological Station, Michigan, USA - KBS S1-3 metaG | ecosystem: Host-associated > Plants > Roots > Rhizosphere > Soil ...
CCGATCGGCGGCATGGGGCCGCTGGCGCTCACGCCGTTCATTCTTTATCGCATCCTTTGCGGTGTCGGCGTCGGCATCGCCTCGATGCTCTCGCCGCTGTACATCGCGGAGATCGCCCCGAGTCAGATCCGTGGACGGCTGGTGTCATTCAATCAGCTGTCGATCGTGCTGGGCATGCTGCTGGTGTATTTCGTGAACTGGTGGATCGCCTCCCAGGGCGATGAGGCCTGGATCCACAGCACAGGCTGGCGCCTGATGTTGGTCTCCGAGGCGCTGCCAGCGGTGCTGTTTCTCGGCCTGTTGACACTCGTTCCCGACACGCCGCGTTGGTATGTGATGAAGGGGCGTGTGGAAAGCGCACGGACGCTGCTCGAGCGACTGGTCGGCGCGGAGGAAGCGCACACGACACTCAAGGAGATCGAGGCCTCGCTGGTCGTGCCCGAGCATCCCAGCGGCGGCAGCCTGTTTGCCTTCGGTTCGCTGGTGATCGTGGCCGGGATTCTGCTGTCCGCCTTTCAGCAGTTCGTCGGGATCAACGCCGTGCTGTACTACGCGCCACTGATGTTCCAGAACCTGGGTGCCTCGACGGATTCAGCGTTGTGGCAGACCGTGATCGTCGGGCTCGCGAACGTCATTTTCACCGTCGTCGCCATTGCGACAGTGGACCGCCTGGGCCGTAAGCCGCTGTTGATCATCGGGGGCGTGGTCATGGGAATTGCCATGGTTACCCTGGGATTCCAGTTCCAGGCGAACGCGGTGGGCACTGGACCGTTGGTCGCCGCTGTCGTCTACATCGCCGGTTTCGCTCTGTCATGGGGCCCGGTGACCTGGGTGCTGTTGGCGGAGATGTTCCCCAACTCCATCAAGAGCCGCGCCATGGCATTGGCCGTGGCGGCGCAGTGGATCGCCAACCTGTTCGTCTCGTGGACCTTCAAGATCCTCATCGGCAACTCGACCTTGAACGCGTTGTTCAACCACGGCTTTCCGTACTGGATGTACGGGCTCATGAGCTTCCTGGCCGCGGCGTTCGTGTTCCTTTATGTCCCGGAGACCAAGCAGCGTACCCTGGAAGAGATCCAAAATCTGTGGGTGCGCCCCGGCGCGACGACTCCGGCCGCGGTGAAGCAGCCGGCGGCGGGTTGAGGTATGCCGGGAGACGAGGTGAGCCCGCGATGAGCGCCGAGGGTTTACTCGTGTTGGAGCATCAGCAGACCCGGCTCACCGTGGACCCAGGGAGGGGCGGGGTGATCCGTGAGCTGAAGTGGCGCGACTGGGACATGCTGCGGCCGACTCCCGCTTCAGCTGGCGACGATCCCTTCGATACAGCGTGTTTCGCCATGGTGCCGTTCGTGAACCGCGTGGCGAATGGGCGTTTTTCGTTCGGCGGTCACGCGGTGCAGTTGGAGAGGAACTGGAGCGAGGACCCTCATCCCATACACGGCCATGGTTGGCGCTCCTCCTGGGAGGTTATCGCGGCGGCGCGCTCCAACGCAACGCTGAAGCTCGAAGGCGGTGCGAACGAATGGCCCTGGCGCTATAGCGCCGAGCAGAGTTTCGAGCTGACAGAGAATGGGCTCTCCCTCGAGTTGTCGATTCGCAACCTCAGTCGGACGCCGATGCCGGCGATGTTGGGATTGCATCCGTACTTTTCCGACGCAAAGCATGCGCGGATGGAGGCGCAGTTGCCTCGTGTTTGGTTGACGGACAGCGCGACGCTCCCCGTGGAGGAGACCAAGACTCCCGCGGATTGGAACTTCGAGCCCGCGCGGGCCATCCAAGCGGTGCAACTCGATCATGGGTTTTCCGGATGGAACGGCGTAGCGCAGCTGCGTTGGCCGGATCACACCGTCACCGTGACCTCGCCTGATTGCAAATTCCTCCATGTCTACACGCCGGCGGGACGCGATTTCTTCTGCATCGAGCCGCAATCGGCGGCTCCAGGCGCCCTGGGCCGCAATCCTGGCGAGGCGGCGATTGTCTCGCCCGGCGAGCGGCTGGCGATTCGTGTGCAGTTTTCCAGCGGAGCGATTTAGGTGTATCTCGGGATAGACATCGGCACCTCGAGCGTGAAGGCCGTGTTGATCGACCAGGACGGGGCGATCGTGACACAGGCATCGGACCCGTTGACAGTCAGTCGTCCGGCCCCCGGATTTTCCGAGCAGGACCCGCAGGCCTGGTGGCAGGCGACGGTGGCCGCGGTCAGAAGTCTTCCCGCTGCGCAACGCGCGGCCGTCAGGGCGGTCGGGTTGAGCGGGCAGATGCACGGAGCGACCCTGCTCGATGAGCAAGATCGGCCCCTGCGCCCGGCGATTCTTTGGAACGATGGCCGCTCCGCGCGGGAGTGTGTTGATCTCGAGCGCCGGGAGCCCAGCGCACGCGCCATCACTGGCAACATCATGATGCCGGGCTTTACGGCGCCGAAGCTATTGTGGGTTGCACGTCACGAGCCCGAAATATTCGCCCGTACGGCTTGCGTTCTTCTCCCCAAGGATTTCGTGCGGTTGAAGTTGACCGGTGAGAAGGTCAGCGACATGTCCGACGCGTCGGGCACGGGTTGGCTGCATGTCGGTCAGCGCGAATGGTCCGACGCCATGTTGGCTGCGACCGGTCTTACCCGGACTCACGTGCCCAGGCTGGTCGAAGGGACCAGTGCGTCGGGAACGATCACGGCCGCCGCGGCTGAAGAATTGCAGCTTCCCCGCGTCGTGGTCGCTGGCGGGGGCGGGGACAACGCCGCCAGTGCCGTTGGGTTGGGTGTCGTGTTGCCCGGGCAGGCGTTCCTCTCTTTGGGGACCTCGGGCGTGCTGTTTGTCGTGACGGACCGGTTCCGTCCCAATCCCGACCGGGCCGCGCACGCGTTTTGTCATTGCCTGCCGAATCGCTGGCACCAGATGTCCGTCATGTTGACGGCCGCCAGCGTGATCGACTGGGTGGCGCAGCTCACGGGTGAGACCGATCTGCCGAAGCTGGTGGAGGCCGCCCGGGTCCGTGGTTTGAGCCGGCAGTCGCCGTTCTTCCTGCCTTACCTGTCGGGCGAGCGAACCCCGCACAACGATCCGAACGCGCGCGGTGTTTTCTTTGGCATCCGGGCGGACACGACTCCGGCGGATCTCGCGGTGGCGGCTCTCGAAGGGGTGGCCCTCGGATTTGCCGATGGCCTCGACGTCCTGGTGGAGAAAGGAGGCACCGTTGGCGAGATCAGTGTTACAGGCGGTGGCGCGCGTTTGCCTTATTGGGGGCAGTTGCTCGCCGCGGCTCTCAATCGTCCCCTGACCTACCGGCAGGGGAGTGAGGTCGGGGCCGCCCTGGGGGCGGCGCGACTCGCGCGTCTCGCCTTGAGCGGGGAGCGCGCGGAGGATGTTTGTATTGCCCCTCCCGTCGAGCGCGTGGTTCAGCCGGACCCGGCGTTGGCTTCGCTCCTGGCCATCCGTCGCCGCACGTTCGTACGGCTTTATCAGGAACTCAAGAGCACTTTCGTGGAGTATTCAGCATGACTCTGTTTTCAAGCGTTGAGCCGGTTCGCTTCGAAGGATCCGCGGCCAAGAGCGAATTCGCTTATCGCGTCTATGACAAGGATCGTGTGATTCTCGGCAAGCGGATGGAGGACTGGTTGAAGCCGGCGGTGTGCTACTGGCACTCCTTCAACTGGCCCGGCCACGACATTTTCGGCGGCGGCACGCTGCCGCGCCCCTGGCTGGGGCCCGTCGCGACCCAGGAGATGGCGGACACGAAGCTCGAGGCCGCCTTCGATTTCTTCAGCCGGCTCGGGGTACCCTATTTCACGTTCCACGACGTCGATGCGATGGCCACGGCGACGACGCTGAAGGAGCACGACAGGAATCTGAAGAAGATCGAGGAGGGCATGGCCAGGAAGATGGCGGCAACGGGTGTGAAGCTGCTGTGGGGCACCGCCAATCTCTTCAGTCATCCGCGCTATGCGGGTGGCGCGGCCACCGCTCCGGACCCGGAAATCTACGCGTTTGCAGCGGCACAGGTCCGCTACTGCCTGGAAGCGACGCACCGGCTGGGCGGCCAGAACTACGTGCTCTGGGGCGGTCGCGAGGGTTATGACTCGCTTTTGAACACCGAGCTGCGGCGCGAGCTCGACCAGTATGGTCGCTTCCTGTCGATGGTCGTGGAGCACAAGCACCGCATCGGCTTCAAGGGCACCATTCTGATCGAGCCCAAGCCCTTCGAGCCCACCAAGCACCAGTACGATCACGACGTCGCCTCGGTGTTTGCCTTCCTGCAACGTTACGGGCTGACGAAGGAAGTGAAAGTCAACATCGAGGTGAACCACGCCACGCTCGCGGGCCTGGACTTCGAGCACGAGATTGCCGCGGCGCGCGCCTATGGGATTTTCGGCTCGATCGACATCAACCGCGGCGATCCGCGGAACGGTTGGGATACCGATCAATTCCCGAACAACGCGCAGGAGCTGGTTCCGTCGCTGGTGCAATTGGTCGAGGACAAAGGCTTCGAGACCGGTGGATTCAACTTCGACGCCAAGCTGCGGCGCCAGTCGGTCGACCCGACGGACCTGTATGTCGCGCACATCGGCGGCATCGATACCATCGCTCGCGCGTTGTTGGCGGCGGCCGATGTGTATGCCGATGGGCAGTTGGAGCGCCTGCGCGAAGAGCGCTACAAAGGCTGGAGTGGCGAGCTGGGCAAGAAGATCACCGGCGGCGGGTTCAACCTCGCGACCCTGGCGGATTTCGCGACGGAGAAGGGTATCGACCCCGCGCCACGCTCCGGCAAGCAGGAGCTCGCGGAGAGCCTCATCGCCAGGCACTGTAAGTACTGAGCGCCGACACGTACCGGACATCGAGTCCGGTACGGTCAGCCCATTGCGGGCGCGCGCACTCCCGCGAGACCCTCGGTTGCTTCCAGCAGCCGCGAGTTTTTCTTGCTCACCATGATCGGAATGTGTTTGAGGGAGGCGATCATGTAGTGGATCAGGCTCGTGTAGCCTCGCCTGAAAAGCTCCACTACCACGGTGTCAGGTAGCCTCTCCAACACCTGCTGGTCGATGGTGTAGAGATCGACACACCGGCGCCTGGTTCCGTCGTCAAACTCCACTTCAACGTCGATCGGCTCGATGAGCTTCAGCTCCAGCAAACGGGCGATGAAGATCCTGGTCATCTCGAGGCCAGGCTTCAGGTTCTGAAACGACCAGATGATACTCTGGAGATATCGGGTCGCCCGCCCTTGCTCGGTGAATAGCGGCTCGCCACCGTCCGCGCCCACCCGCGGGTCATCGAGGTCGATAGCGAGCTCCGCGCCGTTTGCATAGAACGGACCGCGCTGCAAAGTGAGCGGCCGATAGCGCTCGCCGCGCGTCCATTCTTCGAGAAACAGGTTCTCATTCTCGTCGAAACCAAGCATCGCGGCGCAGTAGAACTGGCCCGTTTCGGCGTTCTTCGAGAAGAGGATCGGATAATGGATGACGAGCAAGGCAAACTCGTTGACGGTCACCTGCACGAAACGCTGGTTGTCGCCGTAGGCGGCCGAGGTCCGCCGGTCGACTGTGATCGAACGGTGCAACTCGTTGTTGAGCGGAACGATCTGGGTCATTGTTTCATGGTCGCGCGACTGGATTCGCGAGCTCATACGCCATTATCCAACGAAATTGCGGACGACTCCAAGCCGCCGCCGTGGAGGGGCCGCCTGGAGATGGCGGCCCCTTTGCTCGTCAGCTCTCGCGGACTCAAGCGTCCCCTAGAACTTGTAATGGACTCCCGCGGTGTACATGCGGCCTGTATCGACCACGTCGAGGATCTGCTCCTTGAAGCGGCCACGCGTGCTGAAGGTATCGTCGGTGAGGTTGAGAGCCTCGAAGTAAACGTTGAAGTTACGGGTGATGTCGTAACTGGTGCTCAAATCCACGTGGGTGGAGGCATTGACGAACACCGGCTCGGAGCCGAACGCAGAGTTGGGCTGGTGTTGGCCGAAAAGATTCAAGAACTGGTCTTGATGGTTGATCGCGAGCCGGATCATGAACCCGTACTTCTCGAAGAACGGCGTGAAGTTGTAGGAGTTGGCCAGTCCTGTCACCGCAAAGCCCGAGGTCGTCAAGTCGTTCGGATCATAGGGCTTGTTGGTGCTGACGAAGGTGGCATTGGCCTGGAAGCCAAAGCCGGTATCCCAGAACATGTGCTGCAACCCCAACTCGATGCCGCGCACTTCGGCCGAGGGTCCGTTGACTGGGGCCGTGATGGCAAACTCCGCCGGTGAGCCGTCAGGCAGCGTCGTGTTATTGATGCGGCTAGTCGAGGTACCGTTGACAATGAAGTTGCTCACCTCCTTGAGGAAGGCGTCGGCCGAAACATAGGAGTTTTGGGCGTAGTACCACTCCACGCCCAGATCCAGGTTATCCGACAGAAAGGGCAACAGTTTCGGATTGCCGGCGGTGGCATTCAGTCCCCCCACCCGCTGGCCGTCGGGGACGATGATGTCCGGGATGAGTTGGTTCAATGCAGGACGGGTCAGCGTGCGTGAGGCATCGAAACGCGCCTTGACCGTATCGGTGATTGCCAGGTTCAGATCGAAGTTCGGCAACAGGTAGCGGTACTGGTTCTTGACTTCGGTAAACAGCGCCGGCGTCTTCGAGTACTGGTAGGCAGTCTTGTCCGTGGGCACTATGGAGAACTGGCCCATCGGCAGTTGCTGGAAGCCGCTCGAATCCACCTGGGTGACCTCGTAGCGCACGCCGACATTGATGTTCAGCGGCATGTCGGCAATCTTGACTGTCTGCTGGAGGTTCAGGTACGGCGCCCCAATGTTCTCGGTGATGTTCTGGATGCTGCCCGGGAGCTGGTACATGATGTACTTGCCGGTGCAGGGAACCGCTACGGTGAGATTACTGCAGGCGTTGACGTTCATACCCGCACCGTTCAAGCCCTCCAGGTAGGCCTTGATCGCAGCCCCGTTGGCTGCTATCAGGGCCGGTGGCAGGTTGCCACCATTACCCCAACCGTGGATGAAGTTAGACCCGGTGGCGTAGCTCCCGGAGATCAGGTTCGCGGGAATCGGGGCTACGCCCCCGGTGCCGGCGGGTGCCGGGCCATAGCCGGCATACATCTGCCAGGTGTAGGGCAGGTCAGTAGCATTGCTCAGCTGCAAGTTGTCGTGCGTGAACTGGAACCCGTACCTGATCTTCGTCTCGCCATCGGCCCATTGGCCCTGGAGCTTGAATTGGCTGAGCTTGTCCGTGTTCTGGAAGGTGCTCTCCACCAGTACGTGAGAGCCGATGATGCTGCGGTTGAGGAACTGTGACGCGTTGGAGCCCGGTCCATAGCCGACCGGGTAGGGCAGGTTGTTGCTGCCATTGACCACGATACCTATGTTGGACTCATTGGGCGTGGAATTGCCGTAGCCGACATCGGCGTCGAGTTGGCTGAGCTGCCCGTCCGGGTTCAACTTGGAGGTCGCAGTGTAAGCATCGAACAGGTAGGAGGTGTGGTCGGTGGCATCCCACTTCACGTTGAGGCCCACACTGTTGTCCACCACCACCTGGCCGTTGATCGCCGCCTGGAAGTCGGTATTCGTGCCCGATTGCAGGAAGCTCGTTACGGTGCCGTCCGGTGCCTGCGTGACGTTGGCGAGGGTGGAATTGTTGAACCACCAGCTGGCACCTTGCTGAACCTGGGTCAGCGTCTCTTTCGAGTAATTGTCATCGAGCGTGATCTCCAAGCCGTCGATAGGCCGGACCTGAAAGACCAGGCGGCCGCCGATACGCTTGTCCTCGTTTTGTTCCTGGTAAATGCCATAGTCCTGGATGAACCAATCGTGGATGGTGGTCGGATTGAGATTGGTGCCATCCGCTACGCCAGGAATCCCTTTGGCGAGGGTGTTGGGTGCAACCGCGCAAGGTCCGGCGCCGGCCAGCTGGCAGGGCGCCAATCCGGAGTTGCCGTCGCCCTTGCCGCCTTCCCAGCCCTGAATGTCGACGTGATTGCCCCGCGTTTTGGTGTCCGCATAAGCAAAGGCGGCCAAAACTCCGAATTTATTGTCCGCGAAGGTGTCGCTGAACAGCAGGCTCCCATTCGGTGTCGTGCTGGCGCCGTCCGATTTGCTTCCCGAGACCGAGCCGGCCAACTGCAGGCCGGGCCGATCGAAGGGCTTGGGGTACTTGATATTGACGGTCGCACCAATCGCGCCGCTCGAGAGGGTCGAGTCGGGGGTCTTCATGACATCGACCTGACCTACGAAATCCGCCCCCACCGCACCGAAGTCAAATCCGCGGTTGCCGGTCGAGGTCGGTACCTGGCGACCGTCGTAGAGCGTCTCATTGAACTGCGGACCAAAGCCGCGCACCGTGATCGCGGTTGCCGCGCCCGTGGAGCTGGTGACACCGGCCATGCCGCCGTTCACGAATTGTGAGGCCGCCCGGGTCACGGTCACTCCCGGAACCCGCTCCATGGCGGTGGCCAGGTTCGAATCGGGAAATTTGCCAATATCCTCGGCCGAAATCGCGTCGACGACCCCTACCGACTCGCGCTTGATGTCCAGGCTTTTCTGCAGGGAGGCACGGATACCCGTGACCACGACTTCCTGCAGCGGCTGCTCCGCCGCCGAGGTAGGAGGCGGCGTATCGGCCGGCTCGGCAGCGAAGAGCGTGCCACTGATGGCGACGGATCCCAACACGAAACCAGGAATACTCAATCTGCCCTGCGCGGCGCCCCTGGCGGCCTTCCGGAACGCATTGCGCCGTGTCTTTCGGCTCATTCGCTGTCCCCCCTGAAGCAATCCCTCGAAACGTCTCCCGCGCGCACCGTTGCGACGACCGGAACGGCAGCGCAACCGGATGATAGCGCTGTCATCTAGAGAATGATAGCGCTGTCATGCTTGACAAAACGAGTTCTGTTCATGGTAGCGCTATCGTCAAGCTACCAACCCGTCACTCCCGGTCGTTATTGCAACAAACGATGCGTGGTCATCTTGCGCGGAGGGGGCCTGGCGTCGCCGCTCAGGATGGTTTCGGAGCCAATCCTTCATCATAGAGCCTGCCCTGGGGAGTGACGAAGCCACGCCCCCGGCAGGTCCACGATCCCGCGCCGTGCGCGCGGTGTTACGTTCCTGACGGGGTGAAGGCGCCTCGGGAAGCGTGGCCACGAAAGGCTTCTCGTAATTTGTCCTCGAAAGCGAGGATCGCCGCGCGGTTTCCATCCGCGCGGGGTGCCGCGCGACGGAGCTCGTCTCTTCGGACGATCAAACGTTTTGCCTCACGGCATTCGTTTGCCCAGTCCACCGCGGTCGCTACGTACTGTTCGCGAGACATGGCAATGCCGTCGGTTACCCCGACTTGCCTCAGTAACCCCGCCGCCAGGCGTTGCCGCAGATAGGGCCCCTCGAGAGTCACAATGGGCAGGCCACAATGAACCGCCTGCCATGCAGTGGTATAGCCGGAGAACGCCGGGCAATCGAGGCAGATATCCATGTCGTCCAGGAAGCTGAGGAACTGCTCCCGTGGCAACCAGGGGGTCGTACGCAGATAGGCCTCCGGCTCGAGACCCTCTTTGCGGAAGGCGGCTGCAATCCGCTCGCGCAGTTTGACTGCCGTCCAAGGCATGTTCGCGGGTGTTGCCAGCCAGAATTCGGCGGCACCGACAGCCTTCGCAATCCGCGCCAGGAGCACGTCGTCCTCGGGGTCGAATTTGAGCGGTTGCTGGCATAGCGCGAAACGGACGACCTGTGCGCGGCGGTCCGGCCCACCCCAATGTTGCCTCTGAACCCCCGGGGGTTCGGTATAGACACCGGTTCCCGGCAGCTTGACGAGCTTCTCGCGGTAATGTTTCTCAGCGTCCGGACCTTCGAGCAGCTCGGCGGAGACAAACCAGTCGACGGTCGGTAGTCCGGTCGTCACCGGATGTCCCCAACCGGCGATCTGCAGCGGGGCCAGTCGCAAACTGGCCAGGGTGCATGCGTTCGGGTCCATTCCAACTTCGGGATAGAAGATCGCGTCGGGTCGCGCCTCGGCGATCTGCGTCAACCAGTGTCCCAGGGGTTTGGGCCCTTGCACGAAGCGAGCGACCTGCGCGCGGGCCCAGGTTGTTTCCTCATCGACAACGGCACCGGTGTGATAGAGAAAGACCTCGAACTGACTTGTATCCAGGTGCGCAATCAACCCGCGTAATACCATTTCCCAAGCGGGATGGCGTCGCCGGACCTGCCCACTCACCACGGCAATGCGGATACGGTCCCGGTGTGGATGAGAGGTTCGCTCCGACTGGGCGGCGGCGGGTCGCCAATACGCGGTAGCCGCGGCGCTCGACAGATCACCGTAGCGGCATAGAGTGGGCGTCAGATCCGTGGGCCGGTAGGCGAGATAGAACGGCTGAACTGTCCCAACGGCTTCGCCGAGCTTTCCCGGGTTCGCGCCGGTCCACTCCAACAACGTGTCCAACCGGTTGCCGAATGATTTCGTGGCAGCGGCGCTTTCAGCAATGCTGCCCGGGACGATTGGAATCGCCGCCATCGCACCTCCCAACAGCGCCTCGCCGCAGTCTGGATCGAGCGCCAGGGCGCGTTGATAAGAGCGCACCGCGCCCTCCGTGTCGCCGCTCTGTGTCAGGGCATGTCCGAGCGTGAGACAGGCCGCGACGAAATCCGGCTTACAGGACAAGGCTCGCTCGCAGGACACCACGGCTTCATCCGGCCGTCCCGCCCTCAACAGGGCGAGACCCCGGTTGTGGTGGGCTTGCGCCAGATCGGGCTGCAGCTCGAGCGCCCGGGAGTAAGCCGCCAGCGCCGCCTCGAAGCGGTTCAGCGCGAGCAGAATGTTGCCCAGGTTGTTATGAGCCGAGGCCAGGTCCGGCTTCGCTGCGAGCGCTTGCTGGCAAGCCTCTGCGGCTTCCTCCAGCTTACCCTGCGTCTGCAGAACATTGCCGAGGTTCAGGTAAGTCTCGGCGTGGTTAGGCCGCAGCGCCAGCGCGTCGCGATAGGATGCTGCCGCTTCCTCGAGCTTGCCCTGTGCCCGCAGAGCGCTACCCAGGTTGTAGTAGGCGTCCGGGTAATCCCTCTTGCGCTCCAACGCCCGCCGGTAGGAGGTTTCCGCCTCCTGCCACTGGCCCGCGGCCAGGTACGCATTGCCCAGGTTGTTGTGATAGCCAGGCATGTGGGCGTTGTGTTTGATCGCGCGGCCTATCATCTCGATGGCGAGCTGCTGACGACCCGTCTGATGCGCGAGCACGCCGAGCAGATGCAACGCATCGGGATGATTGGGATCCGTCTCCAGGACCTGTCGATAGACGCTCTCGGCTTCGCGGAGACGGCCACCGCGATGGTGCTGTAGGGCTGTCGCGAACAACTGGGGTATCGACATGTGCGGCTCGTCCTTAGGCCTACATCCCTCTGAGCAGACGCATGATGCGTGCGCGAATTTTCGAGTAGTTGTCGGGCTTCAGGGGGCCCAACAGGCCGTGGTGCTCCGGCGGCAGGTGCGCGAGCGGATGCCCGTTGGTACGGAAGACGTAGTGATCGAACCAGGCCTTCCAGGCCTGGCGCTCGAGAGGCGGGCGCTCCGCGATCGTGATCATCGCGAGCAGCAGGCTTGTGTAGGGAGCGTCAGGACCGGCGCTGAAAGCATCCCACCAGTAATTGACCAGGCCATTGAACGGGTCCGTCGATTCGACCTGGTGCCACCACAGCTTCGGCAGGTACAGGGCATCTCCGGTCTCGAGCTCCGCGCTGAGCGCCTGGTCCCGGATTGCAGCGAACAAGGGGAACTGTGAGTCGCTGCCCGCCGGTGCGGAGGCCGCGAGACTCACAGGCGCGCCGGCCATCGTGTTGTCGAGAGGGCCGACATAAAGCCTGCCGATGAGCTCGGGAGAGTAGAGCGTGAAGCGGCGCCGTCCGGCGACGACGCAGGCCAGATTGTCGGATGTATCATAGTGGCTGGAGATATTCGCCGCGGTTCCCAGCCAGATCCGCGGGCCGCTACCGGTAGCCGCCAGCGGCGTGGGATGGCTGGTGCTGAAGCCCGGAAGGCACTGGCCCGTGGGCACAGATCCAACATAAACCGAGCGCTCACCAGGCTGCTCCGCCGCCTGCAGGATGGACTCCACGGCATCCATGAGCTTCATCATGCGCCGCTCGAAGTTGAATCCCTGCAGTCCCGCGCTGTAGTAATACTTGCCGCCGATCGAGGGATCCCCGAAGAAGACTTCGACGGGCGTACCGGTGTCGAGCGGCGCAAGATAGTCTTTGACCGCGCGCGCAGATTCGCGCGCCGCCTTCACGATCGGCCAGTCGGCAACCAATCCGCGCATCACCACCGGCCGGCAGGCTTGCACAACCTCCCTTTGGAAACGCTCCGGCTCCAGGTCCGAGCCGGTGATTTCCAGGGGTGCATGCGGCATGGGGAGCGCTTAGAACCGCGCGTTCTTCTTGCGAGCCAATACTTGAACCTGCTTGAGCGAGGCAATCATGTAATGGATCAGGCGCAGGTAGCCACGCCTGAAAAGCTCCACGATCACCTCGTCGGGCAGCGTCGCCAACACTTCCTGGTTGATGGTGTAAAGACCCGTACACTGGCGCTTCGAGCCATCGTCGAATTCCAGGTCGACCTCGACGGGCTCGATGAGCTTCAGCTCCAACAGCCGGGTGATGAACAGCTGGGTCATCTCCATGCCCGGGTTCAGATCCTGGAACGCCCAGATGATGCTCTGCAGGTAGAGAGTCGGTTGTCCCTGCTCGGTGAACAGTGGCTTGCCGCCTTCGGCGCCGACTCGCGGATCGTCGAGATCGATCGCGATGTCCGGACCCTGTGAGTAGAAGGGGCCGCGTTGCAGGGCGAGTGGCCGGTAGAACTGGCGATCGGCCCATTCCTCGAGGAACAGGTTCTCGCCCTCGGTGAAACCCAACATCGCCCCGCAGTAGAGCTCCCCCGTCTGCGGGTGTTTGGAGAAGAGGATGGGGTAGTGGACGAGGAGCTGGGGAAATTCCTTGACGATCACCCGGACGAAGTGACGGTTGTCGCCGTAGGCGGCCGAGGCCCGTCCGTCCACGACGAGTGCGCGATGGGTCTCTTTGTTGAGCGGAACGATCTGGGTCATGGTGCCGGCAAAACAGTCAAACAGGTTGCAGCCCGTAGGCGTGGATCTTATTCAACAGCTCGCGATTTTTCGGCAGCCGCGAGCGCAGCTCCTGGGTCAGCCGCTCGTTCTCCTGGCGCAGCCGTGCAGCGAGCAACTGGCTGTCCAATGTGTCCTCCGGAGTGATCGCGCTCTCGAATCCCATTCCATAGAGCACGTACTGGTAACTCGCCGCCGGGAAAACCTCTTCCAGCCGGTCGAACTCGTCGAAGAACCACGGCGGGTGGTATTTCCAGAGTTTCAGCAGTTCCCGCAACCGCTCCGGTACGGTCGCAGGGTCGACATTGTCGCGCCAGAACGCGGTATCGGTGCGCTTGGTGAGCACGTAGTGGAGCTTGAGGAAATCGATGATCCGGCCCCAGCGGTACAGCGTTACGTCATTGAAGCGTTTCGCGACGATGTCCATGACTTCGCGGTTCGCGGGCATGGTCTCGGCGATCAATTTCGCCGAGATCTCGACCAGGACGATGGCCGAAGACTCCAGCGGCTCGAGGAAGCCTCCGGCGAGTCCCACCGCAATGCAGTTATTTTTCCAGAAGGTCTCGCGATAGCCCGAGCGGATCGGGATCTTGCGAACCGATAAATTCGCGTACTGCGCTCCGATGTACCGCCCCAGCGTTTCGCGGGCGGCTTCCTCGCTCGAATGGCGGCTCGAATAGACGTAGCCGACGCCGCGCCGCGTCGGCAAGCCGATGTCCCAGATCCAACCCGCCTCCTGGGCGGTGGAAATGGTCTGAGAGGCCATGGGGGCATCGGGTGCTTCGTACGGGACCTGGGTCGCGAGTGCTGTGTCGCAGAAGAGGACGTCGCTGCAATCCTTGAGGCCGACTCCGAGGGTTTTTCCCATGAGCAGCGCCGAGAAGCCGCTGCAATCAATGAAGAGATCACCGGAGATCTCACCCGCCTGCGGTGTGAGCACACTCTCGATGTCGCCTGACTCGCTCTGGTTGACCTGGACCACATCCGCGAGAACATGGCGGACGCCGAGCTTGTCGGTGCAGTGCTTCGCGAGGAACGGGGCGAATTTGCCGGCGTCCAGGTGATACGAGTAATTGGCCAGCCCGCGATACTCGGCCGTGGTGATCAGCTTCGGGGCCAGTCCCTCGTCGCAAAGCCTGCCCTGGGGGGTCACGAAATCGCAGAAACTCTGACTGCGAGTCTCGTGCATCCAGTGCGGCACCAGGTTGAGCTGGGCAAAGCCCTGGGGAAGCATCAGGGGATGATAGTAGGCGTCGTCCGCCGCCCCGGTCGTCCAGCCCGCGAACTTGCCCCCTTGCTTGAAGGCTGCGTCGCATTCCCGGAACAGGGCAGTCTCGGACACCCCGATCCGCTCCAGGGAGGCGCGGATGGTCGGCCAGGTCCCTTCCCCGACACCGATGATCCGGATATCCGGTGACTCGATCAGGGTTACCGAAAAGCCGCCCGCTTTCATCCGGGACTGATAGCGGGCGGCGATGATTCCGGCGGTCAGCCATCCGGCGGTTCCTCCGCCGACGATGACGACCGCCTTGACTGGTTGTACCACCTCTAGAATTTAGCACGCACTCCGATCGTGAACGAGCGGCCATAGTCCACGACGTTCAGGGTCTCGTTAGAGAAGCGTCCGCGGGTGTGGTAGACGTTGTCCGTGAGGTTCAGCGCCTCGGCGAACACGTTCAGGTGCTCGTTGATATCGTACTGGGTGCTGAAGTCCAGGTTCGTGTTGGCCTCCAGGTAGGTCGGCTCGTTGGGGAACGAACCGCCATTCTGCTCCTGGCCGATCTGCAGCAACTGCTCCGCCTGAAACTGCAACGCGAGCCGCGCCTGGAACCCGTAGTTCTGATAGAACGCGATGAGGTTCGCGGAGTTGCCGATACCCGGCACGGCGAACTGGTTGCTCGTGTAGCTGTAGGGGTTGAAATTGGCGTTGCTGTGCACCCAGGTGCCGTTGATCTGGAACCCGAAGCCCAACGGCAACATGTGCTGCCAGGCAATCTCCACACCTTTGATGTCGGCGGACAGGCCGTTTAACTTGGTGTTCTCCTGGAACACCGCCGGATTGCCCCTGTTCGGTGAGAGATCGCTCGTATCGACCACGCCGGGGACGGTAATGCTCACCACCGTCGAGACCGGGAATTGCGTGACGTGCTTGAAGAAGGCGTCAGCTGACACGTAGTCGTTCGAGCCGTAGTACCACTCGGCGCCCAGATCGAGGTTTTGCGACAGGTACGGGAGGAGTTTCGGGTTGTTGCCTTGGGCCGTGAGCTGGCCCACCCGACCGCTGTAGGTCGTGTTCGGAATGAGATCCGCATTGTTGGACGGACTTTCGGTCTTGGAGTAGTCGAACCTCACCTTGAAATTCGGTTGCACCAGGAGATTGAGGTCCAGCGACGGCAAGAAGTAGCCGAAGCTGTTGTGCGCCGTCGTATAGGTGGCCGGCGCGAGGTTGAAGGCATACGCCGTTCTGTCGCCGGGCAGTACTCCCAGGCTTTGTAGCGGAGCCGCGAGACCGGCGATAAACACGTTCGTCTTCTGATACCGCAGGCCGACGTTGGCCTTGAGGCTCATGTCCCCGAGCGCGAAGTTGTGGTCCGCGGTGAGGAACGGAGCGTAGTTCTTGCGATCCACGTGCTGCACCGATCCCGGGCTTACCGGGACCTCAGGATCGCCGCCCGCATACGGTCCATAACCGGAGTTCGGGGAGTAGTCCGCGTTGATGGGTTGGGTCTCGAGGTAGCGCAGCACCGTGTACGGGTTGTACAGGTTCAAGCCCGGCGGCAGGTTTGCCCCGTTGTAGCCAGGAATGAAGTTCGTGGTCCCGACGGCCGTGAACATGCCCGGCGGCAGCGCAACACCGTGCAACACCCGGGTGGAGTTCGGCCCTGGATTCCTCTGGTCGGCACAGACTATGTTCGCGCCGCCCTTTGGGTTCGGGCAGTAATACTGGTAGTTGTTCGAGCCCGGTCCGTACCCCGACCACAACTGCCACTCGCCATTGACCAGCGTGTTGGCATTGCTCGAATCCCAGACGTCCTGCAGGAAGTGCGCGCCAAAGACCACATGGGTGTCTTCGGTGTGCCAGTTCACCTGGAACTTGGCCTGGTTGATCTTATCGGTATTGATCTGCACCGTGATCGGCACCACGTGCGAGCCGATGATGAACGGATTCAACCCGAGGTAGTTCGGCGAGAGCGTCGGTCCCGTGATCGCGTTGGCGTTCGGGCCATACGCGGTCCAATAGGGCAGGGTCTTGTTGTTGCTGCTGACCGCGACGCCCCCGACCTGGCCATTCGTTCCGAGGTCGGTATTCGGACCGTAACCCACATCGACGTCGAAGGCGGTCCATGCATGGTTCGGGTTCAGGTGCGCCGTGGACTGGCTGATATCCAGCGCGCTGCCCCAGTGGTCGTTGATGTCCCACTTGATATTGAGCCCGGGCGTGTTGGTCGTGATGTAAGTCCGGTCGGAGTTGGCGTTGAAGTCCGTGGGCGCGCCGACGATATTGCCGCCGGCACTGGGATAGATGAAATTGGTGATCGTACCGTTGCCATCCTGCGTGACGTTGGTGCAACTGTTCGGAAAGCAGCCGAACCACTCGCTGGTCTGCCAGCGCTGGTAGTGCTCGTCGTCGGATGAGAAATTGTCGTCGAGGGTCACCAGCACGGTGTCCGAGGGACGCCACTGCAACGCCAGCCGCCCGTCCTTGCGGCGCGAGTCGACCCGCTCGAGGTACATGGCCTGGTCCTGGATGTACCAACTCGGGAAGGTATTGGCCGGCGTCGTATACTGGCCGTTCGCGTCCTTCGTGCACACCGGTCCGCCCTGCATCTGGCAGGAATTGAGGTACGCACCTTTCCAACCCACGTCGTCGAAATGATGGGTGAGGACGGCCTTTCTCGTGTAGTCCCCCGCGATCAGGATGCCGAGGGTATCGTCGGCGAAGGTGTCGCTGAACAAAGCGCCGAAGGCGGGCGTGGATTGTCCGTCGTTCTGGTAGTCCGTCAAGGAACCGAAGGCACGCGCCTGCAGCCCGACGTGATCGAATGGCTTCGGCGACTTGATGTTGATTGTCGCTCCAACGGCGCCCGCGGAGAGGGCGTAGTCGGGGGTCTTGTGAATGTCGAGCTCGCCGACGTATTCGGCGCCTAACGCCGAGAAGTCGAAGGTCTGGCCATTGCCGGAGGCGACTTGCCGGCCCTCGGTGAGGATTTCATTGAACTGGGTGCCGAAGCCGCGAACGGTAACCCCGGTCACAGCTCCTGTGGCCGTCGGCGCGCCAGCGCCCGCCATTGCGTTGATCGAGCCACGGTTCACCGTGACGCCGGGAATGCGCGCGAGTGCCTCGCCGATCGAGGCGTCGGGAAACTGGCCGATGTCCTCGGCAGACACCGCGTCCACGACACCGATGTTCGCTTGCTTGATATCCATGCTTTTTTGCAGGGAAGCACGGATGCCGGTGACGACGACTTCCTGGAGGCTCTGGTCGTTGTCATTGTTATTGCTTGCCGCAGTCGCGGGGCCGGCGTCCGCCGCCAGGAGCTGGCCGCTGAAGGTAAAGGCGCCGAGCGCCACACCCGGAATACCGATGCGTGCGAATGGATTAACGCGCGCGCGCAGGCTCTTGGCGGCGTTTTTCGACGCATTCCGCCCTGTCTTTCGGCTCATTAGAAATCCCCCCTCAAGGATTGAAAACCGTTGCTAAAACGCAACCGTCGACGTCGCCCGAGGGCGCGTCGCCGGCTAGAAACTAGAAAATGCGAATTCCCCTCAAGACCAGCCCCCTCGCACCACCTGCACGGCCCATCCCGCATAGGAAGCCCGGGCAGGCTTTAAATGGTAGCGCTATCTTGGTGGCCGGAGTATAAGCACAGTTGCAATCGCATAGCAACTTCGATCGGGTGGTCGGAATTGCAACATCGCCTGCTTTTCAGAGGTGAGGCCGTGAAAGGTATGAGATTTGAGAGTGACAAACGCAAAGCACGCTTTGTTGTGGGAACGAGCGATTTCATGTTGGTGTCGCCCGGTTGGGTCAGGCGCGGCGCTGCTGCTCACGCTGGCTCTGTTGGTTGCTACGCAAGCGCGACCTGAGACCGGGGCAGCGTCGGGAGCGGGCACCGAAGTGCAGCGCGTTGCGCTGGTCGAGGGGGCTGGTGCCGCTACGGCACCGGTCGCGGATCTGCTGAATCCGCTATTTCAAGATCACGCCGTGCTGCAGCGGGACATGCCGATCACCGTGTGGGGGCACGCCGCCAGCGGGGAGCGTGTAACGGTGTCCCTGGACGGCGTGAACGCTCATGCGGGTGCACGAGCCGACGCGTCCGGACGTTGGAGCGTTGTTTTGCCGCCCGTGGGCGCCGGGGGGCCGTATGTTTTGACGGCTGAAACGGAGGCCGGCACGCGGCAAACGGCCACCGACGTTCTCGTGGGTGACGTTTTTCTATGCTCCGGGCAGTCGAACATGGAGTTGCAGGTGTCCCGTGCGGGTGACTCGGGTAACGAGATCGAGACGTCCGCCAACAACACCATCCGCATGCTGACGGTCGCGCATTCAGCCAGTCCCGTGCCGCGTGCCGACTTCGACCACCCGGTGTCCTGGCAACTCGCCGGCCCGCGCACAGTCGGGCAATGGTCGGCGGTGTGTTTCTTTTTCGCGCGCGAGTTGCAAAAGACGGCTCACGTGCCGCTGGGGTTGGTCCATTCCTCGTGGGGCGGTTCGAACATCCGGCCCTGGATCAGCGCTGCAGGATTCCAGGCGTTGGGAGGATACGATGCCGCGCTGCAGATCTTGTCTGTCTACGCCAAGGACCCGTCAGCCGCGCAGGCGCAATTCGCATCGGCCTGGGAGGCCTGGTGGCGCGCTAAGACGGGGGATCGCGTTGGAGCAGAGCCGTGGAGTATCGGGGGCGGCAAGCGGACGACGGACAACGCCGCCGCCACAAATGGCAGCGCCGAAGCCGCAGCATTCGTCAAGTCTGCGACGGCAGCACAAGGCACTGCCGCAGCAGTCGCGTCTCCTGGCGCTTGGCGCGACGCTCCGCCGGGGCTGGGCGATTGGCGCGACTGGGGCGTCGCGGAGCTGCGTGACTTCACCGGTCTCGTCTGGTTCCGCACTCACATCAAGCTGACGGCCGCGCAGGCCAAGGCTGCGGACCGGGTCGACCTGGGAGCGATCAACCAGGTCGATGAGACCTGGCTCAACGGTCGACCACTGGGTAACACCTTCGGGTATGGCACGGATCGCAGTTATGCCGTGCCGCCCAGGCTGCTGCATGCGGGCGACAACGTTCTGGTCATGAACATTCTCAGCACCTACGGCGGTGGCGGGCTGCGCAATGGCGGGTCGCCGCGAGTGTTGAAGTTGTCCGGAGGCGAATCCATTGCGCTGGACGGACCCTGGCAATACCGAGTCGTCCCCGCTGCGGTGGGGTATCCGCCGCGAGCTCCTTGGGAGTCTGTCGGCGGAATGACCACTCTTTATAACGCGATGATCGCTCCGCTGGGTGCGTACGGGTTGCGCGGTGTCCTTTGGTATCAAGGTGAATCCAACGACAAGGAGGCGGCCACCTATCGCGGGTTGCTGGCCGGCATGATGGCGGACTGGCGTCGCCAGTTTGGCGCGGCGTTGCCCTTTCTCGTCGTGCAGCTACCGAACTGGGGGCATGAGCAGGTGGCGCCTGGTGAGAAGTCCGACTGGGCGCAGCTACGCGAGGCGCAGCGGCAAGCTGTCGCGGAGGATGCACATGCCGCTCTGGCAGTCACCATTGATATCGGTGAGCCCCGCAATCTGCACCCGACAAACAAGCAGGATGTCGGGAAGCGTCTCGCGCAGGCCGCCCGGCATGTCATTTATGGTGAGGCGATCGCGCCGTCCGGGCCGACAGCGCTCGGTGCAACGCGTCGTGGCGACCGGGTGGTGGTGGAATTTGGCGGCGTGACGGGGCCGCTGGTGGCCTATAGTCATGAGAGCCCGATCGGGTTCGAGCTCTGTGGCGACACGCCGCAGACGTGTCGGTTTGCCGATTCCAGCATCGAGGGCACGCGGGTTGTGCTCGCGGTGCCGGGGAACGTTGCGGCACCGACCCATGTTCGTTATGGCTGGGCCGATAGCCCGGTGTGCACGTTGTTCGACAGCTCGGGGCTGCCGGCGGGGCCTTTCAACATGGTGATCCACTAGGCGCTGTTTGCAACGCAAACGCTCCGGCCCACTTTCAGCGTTGGCGCAATGTGAGCTGTAGGGTAGGCGAGTGAGGGGGGGATGAAGGGATGCGTTTTTTTGTGACGTACCTGCGGCGCTTGGCGCTCGCTGGGTTGGTTGTGGCGTTTGGCGTCGGCGCTCTTGTCGGGGCATCCGCGAGGGGTGCGCAACCGCAGAGCGAGGTGACTTTCGAGCCACCGGCGCGGTTGACCGCCGAGCAGGACCACCAGCGGCTGCTCGACTTGCTGCACATCCGCGAGTTGCGTCGCGGTCCGGATGGCGATCCGGCCTCGCCGCGGGCCGCGAACTTCGATGAATCCAAGGTCGAGCCCTACAAGCTCCCCGATCCGCTGCTGTCGAAGAACGGTCAACGCATCAGGACCCCGGACGCCTGGTGGGAGCAGCGTCGCCCGGAGCTCGTCGAAATTTTCGACAAGGAAATCTACGGCCGGGTGCCGCGCAATACTCCCAGGGTCGTCTGGCAGGTGACGCATGTGGATCACGAGACCCGCGACGGCGTGACCGTGGTCACCAAGGATATTGTCGGGCATCTCGATAACGGCTCGTATCCCCTGCTCAACGTCGATATCCAACTGACCTTGACGACGCCCGCGAACGCGTCGGGTCCGGTTCCTGTCATGATGGAGCTGGGTGTCAGTCCGGACGTCCAGGCGCAGATCCGCAAGCGTTTCACCGATGCCCAGTGGGCCGCCTCTCGAGGTACGGGACCGAGCTGGCAGAGCCTGTTGCTGGCCAAGGGTTGGGGTTACGCGATTCTTATTCCAACCAGTGTGCAGGCCGACAACGGTGCCGGGCTGACCCAGGGCGTGATCGGTCTCACCAACAAGGGCCAGCCGCGCAAGCTCGACGACTGGGGCGCGTTGCGTGCCTGGGCCTGGGGTGCCAGCCGCGGACTCGATTATCTCGAGACGGACAAGGCGGTCGATGCCAGGCAGGTCGGCATCGAAGGCCTGTCGCGCTACGGCAAGGCGGCTCTCGTTGCCATGGCCTACGAGCCTCGCTTCGCGATCGGTTTCATCGGTTCATCGGGCGAGGGGGGTGCCAAGCTGTCACGGCGGACGTTCGGCGAGCAGGTCGAGAACATCGCTTCGACCTCCGAATATCACTGGATGGCCGGTAACTTCCTCAAGTACGCCGGGCCGCTCACCCGCAACGACTTACCGATCGATGCGCATGAGCTCGTGGCCTTGTGTGCCCCGCGCCCGGTGTTCGTCAGCAGTGGCTCGCAGTCCGTGGAGGGCGGTTGGGTCGACGCCAGGGGCATGTTTCAGGGGGCGGCCGGTGCGGGTCCCGTCTACAGACTACTGGGTAAGAAGGACTTGGGCACGTCCGAATTTCCGCCCATGGAAACGGCCCTCATCGAGGGTGACATCGCCTTCAGGCAACATGGCGCCGGGCACACGACCGGACCCAACTGGCCGACTTTCCTGAGCTTCGCCAGTCGCTACCTCAAGGGTCCGGAGCCGGGCTCCAAACCGGTGGCCCTGGGATTGTTCGAGGGTCAGTCCGATGTCGGCAGTGTCACGCCTGCCGGCACGGGAAGTTACGATCCGGCCAAGGAGGTCTATACCCTGACCTCCGCCGGCGCGAATACCTGGTACCACATCGATGACTTCCACTATGTGTGGAAGAAAATGTCGGGCGATGTGACGCTGAGCGCGGCGGTCAATTTTCCGCCTCACGCTTACCAACATGAGCCCAACCCGCACCGCAAGGGAATGCTGCTGTTCCGGCAGTCGCTCGATGCCGGCGGGGTGTATGCGGGAGCCAGCGACCATGGGTCCGGTTTGATGGCGTTGCAGTTTCGCCGCGAGCGCGGGGCGGATGCGGAGGATGTCGAGCTCAACATCGAGGCGCCGCAGACGGTGCGCTTCGAGAAGCGTGGCGATACCTTCACACTGTTTCTATCAATGAAAGGCGAGCCACTACACCAGGTCGGGGCGTCGGTCAAACTTCACCTGGAGGAGCCCTTCTACGTCGGGCTTGGCGCTGTGTCACACGACGTCGATACCACAGACAAGGTGGAGTTTTCGCACGTGTCGTTGCAGCCCCTCGCGCCCATCGCGAACGACACACCGCTGGTGCTCTACAGCACGCTGCAGACGATTTCGGTCGAGGACCCGTTCCGCCGCGCCATGGTGATTCGTTCCGTACCGGCCTTTCTGCAGTCACCGAATTGGCTGGCCGGGGGCAAGAGCATCTACGTCTATGAAAACGCTCATGTCATGAAGATTCCGTATCTCGATCCGCCGGCGGGCGGAACGCCCCAGGCGATCGATACCGGCAAGTTGGTCGAGTGCGGCGGCAACTACGGAGTGGCGCCTGACGGTAAGTCGGTAGCGATGACTTGCGCGCAGGCCAAAGCAAGTCCACACCATGTTTTTGTGATCCCTACCGCGGGTAGGGGTGAGCCCAGGCAAGTAACCGAGGGGCCGGTGTCGAGTTATTTCCATGCCTGGTCGCCGGATAGCAAGACGATTGCGTTCACGAGGGGGAGCGCGTCCAAGGCGGATATCTTTACGGTGCCGGCCGCGGGTGGCGCGGAAGTGCGCCTGACGAGCGACACCATCAATGACGGTCCGGACTATACGCCGGACGGGAAGCTCATCTACTTTGATTCATCGCGCTCGGGCATCACGCAGATCTGGCGGATGAAGGCCGATGGCTCGGCGGCGGAGCAGGTGACGGATGACGCCAATATCAACTCGTCGCCGCATGTGGCGCCGGATGGGAAGACGGTGGCGTTCTTGAGTCAGCCGGTGCAGGCGGGGCCCGGGATCGGGGAGGCCACCATCAAGGTGATGGATTCGCGGGACGGGCTGATCCGGACGGTGGCCACTTTCCAGGGCAACCGCAATAGTTTCTCGACCTATGGTTGGGGTGACGAGCATCACGTGGCGTTCGTGAGTTACCAGGAGTTGCCCGCGAGTGGTGGTGTGCCCGTACAGGTGACAGGGAGTGTAGGGAAATGAGGTGCATGAGGCTGGTGGCCGGGGTGGCGCTGATCGCGGCCGGCGTCGTGGCGTTCGCGTACCTCGGGGCAGCGACTGCGGGCGCGGCTGACGTGCCGGCGCGGCCGGCGATTACTGGCGTTTCGCACATCGCCGTCTACACCTCGGCGCCCGCGAAAACGGAGCGCTTCTATGTGCACGATCTCGGTGGGGTGAAGGGCGACGATCCCGAGAACCCGCAGGGCGTGCGGTACTACTTCGCGCGAGCACAGTTCGTCGAAGTGTTGCCCCTGCCGCAGGGGCCGGCATCCATCAACCGGTTAGACCACGTTGCCTTTACCACATCGGATGCCGAAGGGCTGCGGAAGTACCTGGGGGCCAGGTTGGCCAGGATGCCCGGTGGCCCGATGGACCAGCCCAACCCACTCGCGGCGGGCCGCGACGGTAGCCGTTGGTTCGATGTGAGCGACCCGGAAGGCAACAAGATCGAATTCGTGCAACCCCCCGCACAGGCGCCGGAAGTGGCGGTCAACACGTTGTCCAGCCACATCATCCATGTTGGTTTCATTGTCCACAACCGGGCGTTGGAGGACGGCTTCTTTCGCACCGTGCTCGGCTTCAGGCCGTACTGGTTCGGCGGCATGAAGGAGGACGTGCCAACCTGGATCTCCCAGCAGGTACCGGACGGCACCGACTGGCTCGAGTACATGATCGTCGGGACGCCCGACACCAAGGGCATTCCGCCCACGATGAAGGCCGCTGACCTGGGCGTGCTCGATCACTTTTCACTGGGTGTCCCGAACATCGAGACGGCCTACACGCTGCTGTGGAACGGCGATCGACTCGAGGGCCAGGCGAACGTACCGAAGATCGGGCGCGACGCCAAGTGGCAGCTCAATCTGCTGGACCCCGATGGGACCCGCGCCGAGATCATGGAGTTCCACGCGATCGGCAAGCCGTGCTGCTCGCCCTTTACCGCGGCCGACCCGCAGAAGTAGGGCGGACGAAGATGCAAACGACAATGCAAACACGCACCAAATCGTCCGTAACCGCGCTCTGCGCAACCGTCTTGGGTTACGCCAGCCTGGCCTGGTCGGCACCGAGCTCTGCCGGTGACCTGCACCTCAACAGCCAGGACTACTTCGAATCCCAGGGTCTGAGCGTCATCACCTACCAGAACCTGTTTCACCCGGTCTTCCGCGACCAGAAGTTGGGCGGTATCGAGATCATCCTCCATGGCGAGCGCATCGCGACCGATGGCGAGGTGCGCCTGGAGCCGACCCCTGAGCAATGGGATCCCGTGCCAACACTGGCGAGCCGCAAGCGCGGCCCGGTCCCGGACCAGGTCATCTGCACGTCGGGTTACCCCGACCAGGGCCTCAGCTACCGCCTGGAGATCACCGCCGAAGGTGAGGGTTTCCGGGTCGCGGTCCACCTCGACAAGCCGCTCCCGGCGGCATTGGTGGGCAAGGCCGGGTTCAACCTCGACTTCCTGCCGACCTCTTATTTCGGCAAGAGCTACCTGTTGGACGACGGGTTCGGGATCTTCCCGCGCCATCCCGACGGTCCGATGGAAAGAGATGCGACGCCCGCGACCGCGAGGACGACCGCGGCCCACGCCGCGGAGCCACTCCCACTGGCCACGGGACACAAAATCGTCCTCGCGCCGGAGGACCCGACCACCCGCGTGAGCATCACCGCCGACCAGGGAACCCTGATGCTGTTCGATGCCCGCAACCGGGCGCAGAACGGTTGGTTCGTCGTGCGCGGTCTGCTCCCAGCGGACCGGACCGAGAACGCATTGGTCTGGCACATCCACCCTAACATCATTCCCGGTTGGGTTCGGCCGCCTGTCGTGTCGTACAACCAGCTCGGCTACACGCCCGAGCGCTCGAAAGTGGCGCTGCTCGAGCTCGACCCGCTCTACGAGGCACCCCCCGCAGCGCAGGTCATGCGCCTGGAGCCCGATGGCAGCGAGAAACAAGTCTTCGCAGCGGTAATCAAACCGTGGGGGAAGTGGCTTCGCTATCAATACGCCACATTCGACTTCTCAACCGTACACGAGCCCGGCGTTTACACGCTCAAGTACGGCGGCCAGGCCACCAGGCCCTTCAGGATTGCCGCCGACGTTTACAAAAAGGGTGTCTGGCAGCCCACGCTCGATACTTATCTCGCCGTCCAGATGGATCACATCAAGGTGCGGGAGAACTATCGTGTATGGCACGGCGTCTCGCACATGGACGATGCGCGCCAGGCACCGACGAACTACACGCATTTCGACGGCTATTCGATGGGCGCAACGTCCGACTCGCCGTTCGCCAGCGGGCAGCACATCCCGGGATTGAACGTCGGCGGGTGGTACGACGCGGGTGATTATGACATCCGCACTCAAACCCAGGCTCGCGTCATTACCGATCTTGTCGAGGCGCGGGAAGCTTTCCATCTCGACTGGGACGAGACGACGGTCGACGAGGACGCGCGCCTGGTGCAGATACGGCGACCCGACGGCGTGCCCGACGTGTTGCAACAGATCAAGCACGGCGTGCTGGGCCTGCTAGCCCAATACGGCGCCTTCGGCCATGCAATTCCCGGGATCATCGAGCCCACCCTGGAGGAGTACACCCACCTGGGCGATGCGGCCTCCAAAACCGACGGCAAAATATACGACCCTGACCTCAAGCCCTTGGAGAGTGACGGCATCCACTCGGGGGTGCCCGACGACCGGTGGGCCTTTACGACGCACGTGACGGCGTTGAACTACGACGCAGCTGCGGCTCTGGCAGCCGCCAGCAGAGTGCTGAAAGGCTACGACGAGGCTCTTGCATCCCGGGCGCTGACGACAGCCATCGCCGCCTGGACCGACGAGCACAACCATCCGCCCGCGCAGTTCCACTCATTCAACACCACCGGCGGCGATCTCGACGACGAAGAGGTGAGGGCGGCAGTCGAGCTGCTGTTGGCGACCCACGGCGGCGCACCCTACAGGCAGCGGCTGCAGGCGTTGCTGCCGACCATTCAGAAGCACTACGGGAATGTTTGCACGGTCGTCGTCCAAGCGATTCCGTTCATGGACGCGGGGTTCAAGAAGGCCCTCGCGGAAGCGACTGCGAAGCTCAAAGCGGGGGTGGAAACAGAGCTGGGCAAGAACCCCTTCGGCGTGCCTATTGCCACGGGGACCTGGGGCGGCGCGGAGGGGGCTGTCGCCTTTGCCGTGGGCGGGTACTACCTCCACCAGGCCTTTCCCAACATCATTGGAACCGACTACACCTTGCGTGGATTCGACTACGTTCTGGGCCGGCATCCCGCCTCGAATGTCTCGTACGTGTCCGGCGTCGGCACGAGCTCGAAACTCATCGGTTACGGGAACAATCGCGCGGACTATACCTTCATTCCCGGCGGCATGATTCCGGGGGTGGTGATCATCCAGCCTGATTTTCCGGAGCTGAAGAGTGACTGGCCCTTCCTCTGGTATGAGAATGAGTACGTCGTCGATGCCGCTACGACTTTCATCCTGGCGGCCAATGCGGCGGACGCTCTATCCCATTGAGAATCAATGGGCTATGAGACATAATTAAGGTAAGTTGGCGCGTCAGGCAGCTTACGGGATCCACAGTGTCGCTATGAACGGAAAAACCGTCTCAGCTTGACCACGAGCGGTCTCCGCGCGGTACTCTTGCTTAACACAACCTTGAATCGCTTCTCCAAGGGAGCGCGCGAATGTCGGAAGAGAGTCCGAACCTGATCCCCCTGCGCCCGGCGAACTCGGCCAACGCGTCCGATCTACGGCGCGTGGGCTCACATCCTGACCATTGGTACGCCCTGGCCTGGGCGGACGAGCTGCAGGCCGGCAAGACACTGGGCCGACGGTTTGCGGGCCAACCGATAGTGCTCTATCGCGGCTCGAGCGGCCGCGTGTTTGCCCTGGAGGACCGGTGTGCTCATCGCCAGGTGCCGCTGCATCTCGGCGTCGTGCAGGGTGAGGAGCTCAAGTGTCACTACCACGGGTGGGCGTACGACTGCAGTGGTAAGTGCGTGGATGTGCCTTACCTCGGGAAAGATCGCCTCCCGAACGGAGTGAAGAGTTATCCCGCGCGCGAGATCGACGGCCTGATCTTCGTGTTTCCGGGCGATCCGACACTCGCGGAGAGCCGTGTCCCGCAGACGCTCGGCGCCTCGCAACGCAAGGATTACAAGACGCGCCGTCTCAATCGCGAGGTCGCGTGCCACTATACTTTCATGCACGAGAACCTCTTCGACATGAACCACCAGTTCATGCATCGCAAGAACATGGGCTCCATCAAGGCCCAGTGCATCGGTCGCCAACATGGCGATAACTGGGCCCAGGTGGAGTACAGCTTCAGCCGTACCGCCGGCCGCTCGTCCGTGGGCGAGAAGGTCATTGTCAACCTGGCCCGCAACCGCAAGAACCTCAAGAAGGACTTCTCCGACCACATGCGGATCCGCACCGACTATCCGACGCAGAATCTGCAGGTGTGGGTCGGGCGCGACATCAAGGTGACGGACGATCCGGTGCTGAGTGTATGGCTGAACTACACACCACTGGATGCGGAGCAACGGACCAATCGCACCTACGGCTACCTGTCCGTGAAGAAGCCGCCCATCCCGGGACTGATTCATGCGGTATGGCCCTTCGTGACCTGGTTTACGGAACGGATTTTCGCGGAGGACAAGGAGATCGTGGAGTACGAGCAGCAGGCCTACGAAACGCAGGGCGCCGATTGGAACAATGAAGTGTTTCCTGCAATCAAAGACCTGCGGGCGGTGCTGGCGCGCTGCGGCTTGCCGATGGATTAGCCTTAGGTCCGCTCGCCGCGACGGGTGCAAGGGCGACGCAAGCCTGTCGCCAAGGAGAGCCCGTTGCGAGGGGTCGTCCTGGACAAATCAGCGCAGGCCACGCCTATCGGGGGCGCGGGCCTCCCCCTTAAGATTACTTTGGCGATCCAGTGTCACACAGTTATCATGTGCGGATGAATGCTCATGGCACAGCCTGCGATGGATGAACTGTGGGGCGGCCCCAACGAGGCCGCGGCCGATGTGGATGCCCTCATCCTGGTGGACGAAGCGGATCGCGAAGTTGGCCATTTGAGTAAGGCGAAGTGTCACGACGGGCAGGGTGTGCTGCACCGGGCATTCTCGCTCCTGATTTTCAACGACGCCGGCGAGTTGTTGTTGCAGCAGCGGGCGCGGTCGAAGCGGCTGTGGCCGGGCTATTGGTCGAATAGCTGTTGCAGCCATCCACGCCGCGCCGAGAGCATGGAGACCGCCATCCACCGCCGGTTGTACGAGGAGCTCGGCCTGCGCTGCCCGCTGCAGTTCCTGTTCAAGTTCCAGTACCAGGCACAGTTCGAGTCAGCCGGCTCCGAGCAGGAGCTGTGCTCGGTGTTCATCGGTCGCAGCAGCGACCCGGTCCGGGCCGATCCGGCCGAGATTCTGGCGTGGCGTTGGATCGACCCGGAGGCGTTGCAGGCCGAGCTCGCCGTCGATGCGAATAAGTTCACCCCGTGGTTCAAGCTGGAGTGGGCGCGGATCTGGCAGGATCACCGCGCCGCCGTGTTGGCGCTGCAATGACCGCTCCAATTACTGAGAGCAGGAGTTAAGATTTGGCCGTTCCGCTGATCCAAGCGTACAAAGTTGGGCGTTATATCGCTACGCAGAAGCTGCGTGGTGTGAAGCGTTATCCACTGGTTCTCATGCTGGAGCCTTTGTTCCAGTGCAACCTGGCCTGCGCCGGGTGCGGCAAGATCGACTACCCGAAGGAAATCCTGCAGAAGCGGGTGAGCCTGGAGGACGCGCTGCGCGCGGTCGACGAATGCGGCGCCCCGATGGTTTCCATTCCCGGCGGCGAGCCCCTCATCCACAAGGAGATGCCGCAGATTGTGGCCGGCATCGTGGCGCGTAAGAAATTCGTGTACCTGTGCACGAACGCCATCCTCCTGGCTAAGCACATCGACGAGTACACCCCGTCGCCATACCTCACATTCTCCATCCACCTCGACGGCAGCCGCGAGCGGCACGACGAGTCGGTTTGCCAGGAAGGGGTGTTCGACAAGGCGGTGGCGGCTATCAAGCTCGCGCGCGGTAAGGGCTTCCGCGTCACCATCAACTGCACGCTGTTCAGCGGCGAGGATCCCGACCACGTCGCGGCCTTCTTCGATGAGGCCATGACGCTCGGTATCGAGGGCATCACGGTTTCGCCCGGCTACAGCTATCACCACGCTCCGCGGCAGGACGTGTTCCTCGGCCGCAGCGCAAGCAAGCGGCTGTTCCGCGAGATCTTCAAGCGTGGCCGCAAGACCGAGAAGACCGGCCGCACCCGCTGGACCTTCAATCACTCGGCCTTGTTCCTCGACTTCCTCGCTGGCAACCAGGCCTACGAGTGCACACCCTGGAGCAACCCGACGTACAACGTGTTCGGCTGGCAGCGCCCCTGTTACCTGCTGACCGACGAAGGCTATGCGCCGAGCTTCAAGTCGCTCATGGAGGATACGAAGTGGGAAAACTACGGCGTTGGCCGTAATCCCGCCTGCGACAACTGCATGGCTCACTGCGGCTTCGAAGGGACGGCCGTGGATGACACATTCTCCCACCCGATCAAGGCACTCGTGACGGCGGTGCGCGGACCGCGACTGAACGGCCCGATGGCGGCCGACCCGCCGATTCTCTACGGAGAGCGACCCGGTAAGACCGTTGCCGCGGTTGCGGTGACTGACATCAAGCGCTCGAGCCGTGAGCCCGACGCCCCCTCCAGGTTGTAGGCCGGCGTTGGAAGATTGAGCGTGAATACCGCACTTTCGGCACGAGAAGACAGTCGGGGCGAGTCGTCAGCCAGGCGCGATGCCTTTGTCGCGCAGCTCGAGTCGTGGCAGGTCCGTATGGAGCGAGCGTTGGCGCAACGGCTGCCCGAGCCGACGGTCATCCCATCTCGCCTGCACGAAGCCATGCGCTACAGCGTGTTGGGTGGTGGCAAGCGCATCCGCCCGGCGCTGGTGTTTGCCACGGCTCATGCCGTGGGTCTCTCGGAAGACGAGGTCGAAGCCGCCGCCTGTGCGATCGAGCTCATCCACGTCTATTCGCTGGTGCACGACGATCTGCCGGCGATGGACGACGATGACCTGCGCCGCGGCCGTCCCACCTGTCACAAGGCATATGACGAGGCGACGGCGGTGCTCGTGGGTGATGCCTTGCAGACGCTGGCGTTTCACGTGTTGACGCGCGATCCGGCGTTGCCGGCGTCCCCTGCGGTCCGCTTGCGCCTGGTCGAGTTGTTGGCCGAGGCCAGTGGCTCGTTCGGCATGGCCGGCGGGCAGGCGATCGATCTAGCCGTGCAGGGTAAGAAGCTCGACCTGGCCCAGGTCGAGGAAATGCACGCCCGCAAGACCGGCGCGTTGATTCGGGTGAGTGTCATGATGGCCGCGGCCTGCGCGCCGTCGTTGGAGACCCGCTGGAGTCAGGCCTTGTTGGGCTTCGTGAAGCCGATCGGGCTGGCCTTCCAGATCCAGGACGACCTGCTCGACGTGCTCGGCGACGTCTCGACGCTCGGTAAGGCGACGGGAGCCGATAGTGAGCGCGGCAAGCCGACGCATCCGGCCGTCATCGGCATCGAAGCCTCGCAGGAGCGGGTGCGGCTGTTGCACGGGCAGGCTCTCGAGTCGCTGGCGCCGTTCGGGAAGCGTGCCGAGTTGCTGCGGTCCCTGGCGGACTGGCTGCTGGCCAGGCGATACTGAGCGCTAGCTCGACCGTGCCCGCCACCGGCCAGCCCCCACCGGTCAACCCCAGCAAGGGCCGTCCGTTCCCCCGTCGCAGGCCGACCACAAACGTCTCGCCGCGGGGCCTGCCGGCTGAGGCGGCATCGTGGAACTTATCCACATCAATTGCATGCTAAAGTGCGCACCGGCGGCGGGCGGCCGACCCCTGTCTTTGGGGCGCAACACGGTCTTTAGGCCCGGGTGGGCCGATTACGAGGCAAAGGTACTGTTGTTGAGTGGTGTTATTCGTACGATGTCGCGCGACACTGTCCAAATGGATGCGAGCCTTGCCGATGAGGACTATCAGAACCGAATCCTGCCGCATGTCTCGCGTACCTTTGCCCTGACCATTCCGCAGCTGCCGCCGGCGTTGCGGACGGCGGTCACCAACGCTTATCTGCTCTGCCGGATCGCCGATACCATCGAGGACGAGACACCGGCTTCGACTTCGACGACCCTGGTCCTGCAGCAGCGCTTCGTCGCGGTGGTCTGTGGCAAGGAGGACGCCGACGCCTTGGCGCGGGATGTGGCACGGCAGTTGTCCGAGCGAACTTTGCCGGCCGAGCGCGATCTGATTCTCAACATGAAGCGCGTGGTGGGGATCACCGCCGGCTTCGATGAGACGCAGCGGGTGGCCATTCAACGCTGCCTCGACATCATGTGCCATGGCATGCATCAATTTCAGCAGACTGCGAGCCTGCGGGGCCTGCCGCGCTCGACCGATCTGGACGACTACTGCTACTACGTGGCCGGGGTCGTGGGCCAGATGCTGACCGAGCTCTTCTGCAGCTATTCGCCGGAAGCGCGCCAACATCGTGCCGAGCTCAACGACCTCGCGGTCTCCTTCGCCCAGGGCCTGCAGATGACCAACATCCTGAAGGACGTCTGGGAGGACCATAGCCGCGGCGCCTGTTGGCTGCCGCAGGAAGTCTTCAGCCGTTACGGGATCGACCTGTCGCAGCTCGGACCCGGCAAGGGTGGCACGGGCTTCGATGCCGGCATGCGCGAGTTGGTCGGCGTGGCGCACGTGCATTTGCGTAACGCCCTGTCCTATACGCTGCTGATTCCCGCGAAAGAGGTGGGTATCCGCCGCTTCTGTCTGTGGGCGATCGGGCTTGCCGTACTGACTCTGCGCCGGATCGCGGCGACGCCGGGTTTCACCACCGGCTCGCAGGTGAAGGTGTCCCACGCCGCCGTCGGCTTCACCCAGATTTCAACCAACATCGCCGTGCGCAGCAACTGGCTGCTGTGGCGGCTGTTCAATTTTGCGGCCCGCGGGCTGCCACTCGCCGCGCCGACCGTGGCGCGACGCTCGCCTCGACCGGCTCTGCATCTCGCGGGGCCCACAACTGCGGAAAAGAACATCAGCGCCCGGCCCGTGCCGCTGGAGCGCACCGCTCGTCGCTCTGAAGGGAGATCTGGCCTTTGAATCGTCCGTTCCACGCTCGTGATGCTGTCCTGTCTGAGGGCGGCGCACCCTCGGGACTGCGCTCGCTGAAATTCGACCGTGTGACCGCGCAGTCGACGCTCGAGCGCACCATTCAGGACGCGCGGGACGCACTGCTCGAGGCCCAGGCGGCCGACGGGTACTGGCTGTACCAACTCGAAGCCGACTGCACGATTCCGTCCGAGTACATCATGATGATGCACTACCTCGACGAGATCGATACGGCTCTCGAGGCGAAGATCGCGAACTACCTGCGCGCGCACCAGGCCGATCATGGCGGCTGGCCGCTGTACTACGGCGGCGAGTTCGACATCAGTTGCACGGTGAAGGCGTACTATGCGTTGAAATTGGCCGGAGACAGCCCTGACGCGCCCCATATGCGCAGGGCCCGCGAGGCGATTCTCGAGCGCGGCGGCGCTGCTCGTTCGAATGTCTTCACTCGCATCGCGCTAGCGCTTTTCGGCGAAGTTCCGTGGCGCGCCGTGCCCTACATCCCGGTGGAGATCATGCTTCTGCCGCGATGGTTTCCGTTCCATCTCGACCGGGTGTCCTACTGGTCCCGGTGTGTCATGGTGCCGTTGTTCATTCTGTGCACCTATAAGCCGCGTGCCAAAAACCCGCGCAATGTGCACATCCGCGAGTTGTTCACGACCCCCGCGGAGCAGGAGCGTCACTACTTCCGGCTGCCGTCGTTCGGCAACCGCACCCTGGCGCGGGCTTTCTTCCTCCTGGATCGCTGCGCGCGCCTGATCGATCCGCTCATTCCGAAGGCCATGCGCAAGGCGGCTACGCGCCGTGCCGAGAACTGGTTCGTCGAGCGCCTCAACGGCGAGGACGGACTCGGGGCGATCTTCCCGGCGATGGTGAATGCGTTGGAGTCCATGGTGTTGCTCGGTTATCCGAGTGACCACCCGCACCGCGTGACCGCGAAGCGCGCGCTCGAAAAGCTCCTGGTCATCGAAGGACCGAGTGCCTACTGCCAGCCGTGCGTGTCGCCGGTGTGGGATACCGCGTTGGCGGCATTGGCCATGCAGGAGACGGGCGGCAGCGCCGCCGAGGACTCGGCCAATCGCGCCCTGGATTGGCTCAAGGCGCGCCAGCTCAGTGACGATGCGCCGGGCGACTGGCGGGTGAATCGACCAAAACTCAAGGGCGGCGGCTGGCCGTTCCAGTTCGCCAACGGCTATTACCCCGACCTCGATGACACCGCCGTGATCGCGTGGGCCATGCGTCGCTCGACTCAACCAGAGCGCTACCACGAGTCCATGACCCGCGCTCTCGACTGGCTCCTGGGTATGCAGAGCAGCAATGGCGGGTTTGCCGCGTTCGACGTGGACAACACCCACTACAACCTCAACTACATCCCGTTTGCCGACCACGGCGCGCTGTTGGATCCTCCAACGAGCGATGTCACGGCCCGCACCTTGACGGTGATGGCGCTCGTCAACCGCCCGCAGGACAAGCAGGCGATGGCGCGGGCGATCGACTTCCTGCGCAAGGAGCAGTTGCCGGACGGCTCGTGGTTCGGCCGTTGGGGCACCAACTACATTTACGGCACCTGGTCGGTGCTGACGGCTTTCGGACAGGCGGGCCTCGACCCGAAAGACGAGAGCGTGCAGCGCGGCGTGGGCTGGCTGATGGATTGTCAGAATGCCGACGGCGGCTGGGGCGAGAGCAACGACAGCTATGGGTGGCAATCGCGACCCGCGGAGAAGGCTCCCAGCAACCCGTACCAGACTGCATGGGCCTTGCTCGGATTGATGGCTTCGGGGCAGGCGGCCACGAGTGCCGTGCGTCACGGCGTCGAGTATCTCGCGCGCACCCAGCAGCAGAACGGCCTTTGGAGCGATCCAACGTTCACGGCCCCGGGCTTCCCGCGGGTGTTCTATCTCAAGTATCACGGCTATTGCGCTTATTTCCCGCTGTGGGCTCTGGCGGCCTATCGGAATCTTTCCGGTCGCGGGGCGGCTCATTGACACTCAACGTGGTGGGCGTGGTGTGCGCACTGGCCTCCGAAGCGCGCCATCTCGGACCTGCGACACGCCGACACCAGCCGCTGACATCACTCGCTGACGGTACGTTGCTCGCTGTGAGCGGAATGGGTAGCACCGCCGCGGCACAGAGTGCGCGCGCGCTCGTTGGAGCGGGGGCGAGCGCCCTGGTGAGTTGGGGTATGGCTGGCGGGTTGGATCCCGCGCTCGCCGCAGGGACCGTTTTCTTACCCACCGAGGTCGTATCGACCGAAGGCGACGTCGTGACGACGGACCTGCGCTGGCGTGAGCGCCTGGGTGAGGCCATCCGGGGGCAGGCCCCGGTCACGCACGGAAGACTTCTCACCAGTCGCAAGTCGGTCGGGTCATGCGCCGACAAGGCCAACTTATTCCGTCAGACGGGGGCTGCCGCGGTGGATATGGAGAGTCTCGCCATCGCTGAAATTGCGCGCGTCCACCAGCTTCCTTTCATCGCCGTGCGCGTCATTGTCGACAGTGCTGCGGATGCACTGCCGCGAGCGGTTACCGCTGCCGCGGATGCCGAGGGGCATTTGCAGGTATGGCGGCTCATGGGTGAGTTGGTCCGTGCGCCGGCGGAACTTGCGCCTTTGCTACGCCTGGCGCAACGGTATCGGGCCGCGAATCGCTCTCTGGCGACGGTTGCGAGGGTCGGTTCTCTGGCGGAAAGTCTGTCATGAGAGCGTTGGTAACGGGCGCGACCGGTTTTGTCGGTGCCGCAGTAGCGCGGGCGCTGCTGAAGGAGGGTTGGGAGGTGCGAGCGCTGGTGCGCAAAAGCTCGGACCGCCGCAACGTGCAATCCGTCGAGACCGTCGAAGGGGACCTGGCTGACGTCAGTTCGCTGGCGCGCGCGCTCAGCGGGTGCGAGGGGCTCTTTCACGTGGCCGCGGATTATCGTCTTGGAGCATTCGATCCACAGGAGCTCTACAAGACCAACGTGGAGGGCACGCGCAACGTTCTCAACGCCGCGCGCGACGCGGGTGTGCGGCGTGTCGTTTATACGAGCAGTGTCGCGACGATCGGCATACCGAAGGACGGAACTCCGGGGACGGAGGAAAGCCCCTCGACGCTGGAGGACATGATCGGGCACTACAAGCGCTCGAAGTACCTCGCGGAGGAGGTTGCACGCGAGGCGGCGAAGGCGGGGACCGCAGTGGTCATCGTAAATCCCTCGACGCCCGTAGGGCCGGGAGACGTGAAACCGACGCCGACCGGGCAGTTGGTGTTTGACGCGGCTGCCGGGCGCATGCCGGCCTATGTTGATACCGGACTCAACATTGTCCACGTGGATGACGTGGCCAACGGCCACCTGCTGGCTTATCACCGTGGGCGGGTAGGTGAGCGCTATATCCTGGGAGGACAGGATATGACATTGCGCGAGATCCTCATCGAGATCGCGCGGCTCGTCGGCCGCAAGCCGCCGAGCGTGCGCTTGCCGAGTGGTGTCGTGATGCCTATAGCCTACGTGGCGGAGGCGTTTGCCCGGGTGACCGGACGCTCCACGCGAGTCACGGTCGAGGGTGTGCGGATGGCGCGCAAGTTAATGTTTTTTTCAAGCGCCAAGGCCGCCCGCGAGCTCGGATACCAATGGCGAGCGCCCACGCAGGCGTTCGTGGATGCGATCGAGTGGTTCCGCGAGCAGGGATTACTTTCGAAGTAGACCGTCGCGAGATTCGGCTTGCGGCGCGCGCGTTGTGCGCTCACAAGCGGCAGCGGGCGGCGGAGCCGCCTCAGTGCTTGTCACAATTGCGTGTGGATAGCGTTTCAAATTCGTTACCGAAACAGAGTAAAATGGGGTGATGCGTGCTTGCACCTGAAGGGTTCCGCATCGCCAAATGTCCGAGTCTCATCCTTTGTCATACAACGGCACGAGCCAGCGTCCCTGGGACGCTCGGTTGGCCCGTCGGCTGATCACTCCTCTCAAGGACACCTGGGTCACTCCGAACTACCTCACTACGGTCCGGCTGTTCGTCGGCCTGGCCGCGGCGGCGGCGTTCCTGCCGGGCACCTATGGCTGGTCGAACGTGGGGGCGCTGCTGCTGATTCTGTCCAATTTCCTCGATCACACCGATGGGGAGTTGGCCCGCATCAGCGGCAAGAGCAGCCGCATCGGGCACATCTATGACCTGGTCAGCGACGCGGTGGTGACCGTCCTCCTGTTCTTCGCCATGGGCGTGGGTATCGGCGCCAAGCAGGGGCTCGTGCTCGGCATAGCGCCGGGCGTGCCGGGCATGGCCGCGGGCGTAGCCATTGCGCTCATTTTCTGGCTCCGGATGCGGATCGAGGAGCTGGGGGGCAAGGAGGCCAGTCGCCAGGCCTCGATGGTGGGCTTCGAGACGGAAGACATCCTGTACCTGCTGCCGCTCGTGACCCTGTGTAACGGGGTCGAGCCGTTCGTGGTGGCTGCCTCGATCGGCGCGCCGCTGTTTGCCGCCTGGGTGGTCTTCGACTACCGCCGCCTGGTGCGCCGGCTGCGGCCGCAGGCGGAGCAGCGCCCTGTGGGGGCTGCCTGATCAACTTCGCCGAGCGCCTCGGGTCGGTCGCGCCTTTGCGCCGCCAGTTCGTCGAGCAGGGGGCGTTTCTCTACCTGAGCGATTTCCTGCCGCCCGAGGTCACCGCGCAGCTCGTGTCTGCCGTGGCGGCTGTGAATACGGCGGTGAACCGCAACTACCTGCCCGGCCACAAGCAGGGCGGTAGTGTCAGCCGTCATACGCTGGATGAGTTGGCGCCCTTCGTCGCCCAACTCTATCGTGCGCCGGCGCTCATCGACTGGCTGAGTCAGCTAGCCGGCGAGCGTCTGCAGGTTTCGCCGCCCGATGACCCGCATGCCTACGCGCTGTACTTCTATACGCGTCCCGGTGACCACATTGGCTGGCACTATGACACGTCGTACTACGCCGGGCGTCGCTACACGTTGCTCATCGGTGTGATCGACGAATCCTCCTGCCGGCTCGACTACGAGTTGCATACCCGGGAAAAGGGGGCGACGGTGGTTCCCGGCTCGGTCCAGATCCCTCCAGGCGGGTTGGTTTTTTTCGACGGTGACAAGCTGCGGCACCGGATCTCGCCGCTGGGCGAGAACGAGCGCCGCGTCTCCTTGACGTTCGAGTATGTCACCAACCCGAAGATGCACCTGGGCTGGCGCATCATCTCCAATATGAAAGACGCGTTCGGATACTTCGGCTTCCGACAGGTCTTTCGCCGGCGCAAACCAGAGCCTCTATGACACGGGCTGCGACCTGGCTCCTGTCTGCAGGAGCACTGTTGTTCATTGGCGTGCTCGCCTCGCAGGGCTTGCCAGCGGTGCTGTCCGCTCTCGCGGGGGCCGGTTGGGGTCTCGTGCTCGTTGCCCTGTTTCATCTCGTGCCGCTGGTGCTGGATGCCGCAGCGATCCGGGTGTTGTTCGCTCCTGCTGCCTCACCTAGCCCGATGCGGGACGCGGTCATGACACGTTGGGCCGGTGAGTCGGCCAACAGCTTCCTCCCCGCAGGTCAGATCGGCGGCCCGGTTCTCATGGCACGCCACCTCGCGCACCGGGGCATGCCCATGCCGGACGCTGCCGCGGCGATTACGGTCAGCACGACACTCCAGACGGTCGCGCAGATTCTGTTCGCCCTGTTGGGGGTGGCCCTCCTGGGCGCCCAGGCAGGTCACTTCTCGGAGCACGGTCTGCGGGTCTCCGCGCTGGTCGCGAGCGGTTTTCTCGCCGTACAGATCGGGGGTTTCTACCTCCTGCAGCGGCGCGGCTTTTTCGGCAAGTTGATCCGCGCGGCCAACCGCTTCGCCGGTAAACGTGACTGGTCCCAGTGGGTGAGCCGGGCCGAGGCGATCGATCTGGCCATCCAGGGGATCTATGGACGCGTTAGCGGCGTGGTCGCCAGCTTTCTCCTCAGCCTGGTGGGCTGGCTCGTGGGGACGGGCGAGGTTTACCTGATCCTGGTGTTGCTCGGCCACCCGGTGAGTTGGCTCGCTGCGCTGCTGCTCGAGAGCCTGGGGCAGGCAATTCGTGGCGCGGCCTTTGCCGTGCCGGGCGCCCTGGGCGTGCAGGAAGGCGGTTATCTTCTGCTGGCGCCGCTTGCGGGCTTGCCGGCGGATGCTGCGTTGGCTTTGTCGCTCGGTAAGCGCGCCAGGGAGATCCTGTTGGGACTCCCCGGGCTGCTGTATCTTCATTTTTCGGAGCGCGCGGGTGCGACTACACGCCCCGTGCCGCCTTGAGTTAGGAGTTTCATGCGCGCGATCATTCTTGCCGCCGGACGGGGTTTGCGGCTGCAGCAGGCCGAGACGGACCAGGTACCGAAGTGCCTGTTGCGCTTCGACGGCCTGACGCTGCTCGAGCGTCATCTGCGCCTGCTGCGGAACGTAGGGGTTCACGAGGTCGTCCTCGCGCTTGGCTGGCGTCACGAGTTGGTCGCGGCGGAGCTCGAGCGGATCGGGTGGCAGCCGCGGCCCGAGATCGTGCTGAATGACCGGTTCGAGCTCGGTAGCGTCCTGACCGTCCACACGGTTGCGGAGGCCATGACCCGGGGCGGCGAGGTTCTCCTGATGGACGCCGACGTGCTCTATCATGAGAGCATCATGGCGGCGCTGGTGGCCGGCCGGAAACCCGTGAACCGGGTGCTCATCGACCGCGACTTCGAAGCCGGCGATGAGCCCGTCAAACTGTGTGTCCGCGCGGGTGTGCCGATCGAATTGCGCAAACAGCTTGCGCCCGATCTGCGCTATGACACCATCGGCGAGTCGGTGGGTTTCTTCCGGTTCGACGAGTCCGGCGCGCGCCGCCTGGCCGCGATCGTATCGGACTATGTCGGTAGCGGGCGGGCCAACCTGCCACACGAGGAGGCCGTGCGCGACCTGCTGCGCGAGGCCAGCCAGGTCGTGGAGGTCGCCGATGTGACCGGCGCGCCCTGGATCGAGATCGATTTCCCGAGTGATGTGACGCGAGCAGCGCAAGAAGTGCTGCCGCAACTGGCGGCTCTCGAAGCCAATTAACAGGACTGAAGACATGAACGCTTCCGTTGTTGCTACTACCCACGCCCCGCGCTCCGTCGTCACGGAGAATGCCGGTGCAACGCGCAGCGCCAAGCTGCGCCAGATGCTGTTGAGCGACCAGCTCGAATTCCTGTTGGAAGCCCACAATGGCCTGTCCGCGCGCATCGTGCGCGAGGCGGGCTTCGGCGGCATCTGGGCCTCCGGCCTGTCGATCTCCGCCCAACTGGGCGTGCGCGACAACAACGAGGCGAGCTGGACCCAGGTGGTCGACGTCCTCGAGTTCATGGCCGATGCCAGCGACCTGCCGATCCTCCTCGACGGGGATACCGGCTACGGCAACTTCAACAACCTGCGCCGCCTGGTGCGCAAGCTCGAGCAGCGCGGCATTGCCGGAGTGTGCATCGAGGATAAGCAGTTTCCGAAGACCAACAGCTTCTTGAACGGCGAGCGCCAGCCGTTGGCGGAGATCCAGGAGTTCGCCGGCAAGATCGCCGCGGGCAAGGATACGCAGACCGATCCGAATTTCTCGATCGTCGCCCGGGTAGAGGCACTCATCGCGGGCTGGGGCATGGATGAGGCGTTGAAGCGGGCGGAAGCCTACCGGCGTGCCGGCGCCGACGCGATCCTCATTCACAGCAAGCTCTCCAAGCCCGACGAGATCATTACCTTTGCCCGTGAGTGGGCCGGACGCGCCCCGCTGGTGATCGTGCCGACGCGCTACTACAGCACGCCGACCAACGTGTTCCGGCTCGCCGGGATCAGCATGGTCATCTGGGCGAATCACATGGTGCGCTCGGCGACCAGCGCCATGCAGAGTGTCGCGAAGGAGATCTACGCGAGCCAGACGCTGGTCAACATCGAGGACCGCATCGTGTCCGTGGAGGAGATCTTCCGCCTCCAGGATGCCGATGAGTATTCGGCTGCCGAGCGGATGTACCTCTCGGCCTCGAGCACCTCGCGCGCGGCGGTGGTCCTGGCCGCGAGCCGCGGCAAGGGACTCGAGGCGGTGACGACCGATCGCCCGAAAGTCATGTTGCCGATCGCCGGCAAGCCGCTGCTGCGCTGGCTGATCGACGGCTTCAAGAAAGAAAACATCAACGACATCACCGTGGTCGGCGGCTACCGGGTGGATGCGATCGATCCGGCCGGGATCAGGCTGGTCGTGAACGAGCGCTACGCGCAGACGGACGAGCTTGCATCGCTCGCGTGCGCGATCGACCAGCTCGAGACCGACACCGTCATTTCGTACGGCGACCTGTTGTTCCGCAGTTATGTGCTGCGCGACCTGGTCGAGAGCAAGGCGGATTTCTCTGTCGTTGTGGATTCATCATCGGCGGATGTCAGCAATCGCACGGTGCGCGATTTCGCGTACTGCACGCACAGCGATGACCGCGGCCTGTTTGGCACCCAGGTTTATCTCAAGCGTGTGGTGAGCCGGGCCGATGCGAAACAGGAGCAGGTCTCGGGCGGGGAGCCCCAGGGTCGCTGGATCGGCCTGTTGAATGTCAGTCGCGCGGGCCTGGTGAAGCTGAAAGCTGTGCTGGCAAGCCTACGCACCCGTACTGATTTCGATGTTCTCGACATGCCGGCGCTATTGAATGCCTTGATCGCCGACGGTGCGGCCATCGAGGTGTCCTACGTGCACGGTCACTGGCGGGGCGTCAACGACCTCGAGGACTTTCGCAGCGCCGTCGACTTCGCGCATGCGCAGACCCCGGTCGGAAGTGTGCCAGGGACGAGCCCATCCGATACTAACCCGTGATAGAAGCACGACACTTTGTGGAGGCCGCGCGCGAGCGCGGCTTCGAATGGTACGCGGGCGTTCCATGCTCCTACCTCACGCCATTCATCAACTACGTACTGCAGGATCCGTCATTGGACTACGTGTCGATGGCGAACGAGGGAGATGCGGTTGCCCTGATTGCCGGGGTCGCGCTCGCCGGTAGGCGCGGGATCGCAATGATGCAGAACTCCGGGCTGGGCAACGCGGTGAGTCCGCTGACCTCGCTCACCTGGACGTTCCGATTGCCCCAACTCCTCATCGTGACGTGGCGTGGCCAGCCTGGCGTTCCGGACGAGCCCCAGCATGCATTGATGGGACCCATCACGCCCACGATGCTGGATACCATGGAGATCCGTTGGGAGCTGTTTCCAACGGAACCCGAAGACATCGGCCCGGCGTTGGATCGGGGTATCGCGCACATGGAGGCTACCGGTAAGCCCTATGCATTGCTGATGCAGAAAGGCAGCGTGGCGTCCTATCCTCTCAAGCCCGGCGCGGATGCGATCCAGATCCGGTCCGCAGAGGCCGCGGTCATGGAGCCGCGCGAGCTGGCCGCGGCAGAGCGGGTCTCGCGACAAGAGGCTTTGCGGGAAGTCATCGCCCGAACCCCTGCGGACACCACGGCCGTGTTGGCCTCGACCGGCTTCTGTGGCCGGGAGCTCTATGCGCTCAGCGATCGGCCGAACCACCTGTACATGGTCGGATCGATGGGCTGCGTGGTACCACTGGCGCTGGGTCTCGCGGTGGCCCGACCGGACCTGCGTGTGGTTGCGCTCGATGGCGATGGCGCGGCCCTCATGAGGCTGGGCGCTTTTGCGACCGTGGGCGCTTATGGGCCGCCCAACCTCTGGCATTTACTGCTGGATAATGGCGTGCATGACTCCACCGGCGCACAGGCGACGGTCGCTCCCAATGTGTCTTTTGCAGAGGTGGCCGCGGCCTGCGGCTACGCTTCTTCCCTGGATACCGACGACCTGGGCGGGATCCGGGCGTGGCTCGACCTGCCGCCCGCCGCCGGAGCTCGCTTCGCCCGACTCTTGACACGGCCGGGCAGTCCCAAAGACCTGCCACGCCCCTCTATTACACCAGTCGACGTCAAGACACGGCTAATGCAACACTTCGGTTCTTCAACCGGAGCGTCTTGATGCTGTTGCTCAATCCCGGGCCGGTCACGCTGACCGAGCGTGTCCGCCGTAGCCTGCTGCAACCTGACCTGTGTCACCGAGAAAGCGAGTTCTTCGACTTGCAGGAGGAAGCGCGCTCGCGGCTCCTGCGGGTGTATGCGCTGGATCCCGCCGAGTGGACGGCCGTGCTCATGACCGGCTCCGGCACGGCAGCGGTCGAGAGCATGGTCGCCTCTGTCGTCCCCGCAGCCGGTCGGCTGTTGGTCCTCGAAAACGGCGTCTACGGGGAACGGATGGCGCAGATGTGCGCGCAGTACCGGATCGCCCATGAGCCTCTGACGGGCTCCTGGATGGATGCTCCCGACGTCCGTGTGGTTGCCGCGCGGCTCGACGCCGCAGCCTCTAACGGCACACCTTTTACCCACCTGGCCGTCGTTCATCACGAGACGACGACCGGGAGGCTGACCGACCTCAAAGCCCTGGCCGAGCTATGTCGGGCGCGGGACCTTCGCTTGCTGGTGGACGGCGTAAGTAGTTTCGGCGCTGAAGACATCGACTTCGCGGATCCCAGCCTGGCGGCCGTGGCGGCCACCGCGAACAAGTGTCTGCACGGGGTGCCGGGCGCGTCGTTTGTTATGGTGCGGCGGACGAGTCTGGCCACGGCCTCGAGCCGCACGTACTACCTGGACCTCGGCCGCCTGGCGGCATTACAGGACCAGCGCAATACGCCGTTCACGCCCGCAGTGCATGCTTACTATGCTCTCGTGGAGGCTTTACGCGAATTCGAAGAGCAAGGCGGCAGAGCGGCGCGCTATAAACAGTACGCCGCGCTGGCGGAGCAGGTCCGCGCGGGGCTGGCGGCGATGGGAATAGAGGGGGTTCTGCCACCGGCACAATCGTCGGTGGTGCTGCGGGCATACCGATTACCTGAAGGACTGACCTACAACCGGCTGCACGATGAGCTGAAAGCCGGCGGTTTTGTGATTTATGCAGGGCAGGGCGATTTGTCCCGGACCCTGTTTCGGATCTCGACGATGGGCAACCTGACCCGGGCGGATATCGATCGATTACTGACGTGCTTCGCGAAGCTGCGCTAAAACTATACCGAGGGAGTGTCCTCACTCTCCTGCTGACACTTTCCGGGTGGGGCGCACGCGCCGACGCCCAGGATGTGCCACCCCCCGATGCCGGTGGCACGCCACCCCGGCCGGCTGCACCGCCGGCGCGCCCTTCGCCCGAGCAAACGGCGCCTTGGTACGACCTCTCACGGCTACCCTTCCTGCCGATCCCGTCGGTCGGGACCGATCCCAACGGCGGCACGACCGTCGGCATCCTGCCGGTCTGGCTGCACACCTCCGAGAAACACGAGATCGACCGGATCATCGCTCCCGACCTGACCCACAATCCGTATTTCGGGTGGGGCGTGCACGGGCGCCTCTTTGAATACCCGTCGGAAGATACCCAGTGGTCAATCGTCGGCGGCATCAAGGAGCGCGTCGAGCGTGGTCTCGACATGGAATACCAACTGGGTCGCCTGCGCGAGGGCAGCTTCACCTCGACCACCAACGTCAACTTCGATCGCGACGGCACGCCCCGTTTCTTCGGTGTGGGCAACAACACCCGGCTCAGCGAGCAGACGAACTACACTGCGCAGACGGTGCTCCTGCAGGAGCAGTTGGGTTGGAACCTGACCCACAACTGGCAGTTGCTCTACACCATCCGCAAGCGGATCGTCAAAGTGCTGCCCGGCACCCTGTCGCAGGTGGCATCGATCGAGACGCGCTTTCCCCACGCACCGGGCGTAGACCGGACCGAAAGCGAGCTCCTCAATCGATACTCCATGGTCTACGACACGCGTGATGATCTGACGGCGCCCCGGCATGGCGCACGGATCGTCGTCTACGGTGGCGCCGCCAGCCGCGGCGGCATTTTCAACGACACGCTCTATACCGAGGCGGGTGGGGATGGGCGCGCCTATTGGTCGATCCGGGAGGACACGGTCGTCGCCATGCACGCATCGCTGCGTTACCTGCCCAGCACGAAACGTCCCCTGCCTTTCTGGGCGCTCAGCAGCGTCGGCGGTGACACCAGCGAGGTCGGCGGAGAGCAGCCGCTGCGCGGTTTCGGTGCCGGCCGTTTCACGGATCGCAATGCGTTCTCCGCGAGTGCCGAAGTACGGCACATCTTCTGGGGATTCGATGCCGCGGACACTCACGTCGACCTCGAGGTTGCGCCCTTCGTCGATGTCGGTCACGTGTGGGGCCATACCAGCAATTTTCCGGGCTCCAACCTTCACAAGGTCGGCGGCGTCGGGTTTCGGGCCATCGCCAGGCCGTCGGTCGTAGGTTATGTTGACGTTGGCTATGGCAGCGAAGGCTCGGCCGTATTCACGGGATTGAATTATCCGTTCTGATCCGACGGAGGCTCGTCATGGTGACTGATCTGTCCGCGTTTCCTATTACCCGCAAGTGGCCCGCGCAACATCCGGACCGTATCCAGCTCTATTCGCTGCCGACCCCCAACGGGGTGAAGGTCTCTCTCGTGCTGGAGGAAACGGGGTTGCCTTACGAGCCCCACCTGGTCCGATTCGATGCCAATGAGCAGATGTCAGCGGAATTCCGCTCTTTGAATCCCAACAACAAGATTCCCGCGATTCTCGATCCGAACGGGCCGGGCGGTCAGCCTTTGCCCTTGTTCGAGTCCGGCGCGATCCTCATGTATCTCGCCGACAAGGCAGGGCGCTTCCTGGCCCCCAACGGGGCGGCCCGCTGGGAGACCATCCAGTGGCTGATGTTCCAGATGGGCGGCATCGGCCCGATGTTCGGGCAGGTGGGCTTCTTCAACAAGTTCGCGGGCAAGGACTACGAAGACAAGCGTCCGCGCGATCGGTACGTCGCGGAAGCCAAGCGCCTGTTAGGCGTGCTCGATGGCCGTCTTGCCGGGCGTAAATGGATCATGGGAGAGGATTATACGATCGCCGACATGGCCACTTTTCCGTGGGTGAACGTCCTGAATACCTTCTACGGTGCGGGCGAGCTCGTCGGCATGAAAGATTTCAAAGAAGTCACGCGGGCACTGGAGGTCTTCCTGGCCCGTCCCGCAGTGGTGCGAGCGTTGAACATTCCTGAGCGACCGAAGTGACGAAAACCGGACTGGTGTTAAGTATTGCGTTGGCGTTATGTATGAGTTCGGCCGCGTGGGCGGCCACGCCCGGGCCGCTGCCTCCCGAGGATGACAAGGAGCTGGGCCGCGCGATCCTGCAGGAGCTGGTCGCGATAAAGACCACGCACGATGTTGGGACCACCGTGGCGGCACGGGCGATCGAGCAGCACTTGTTGAAGGCGGGATTCCCGGCGGAGGATGTGGTGTTCGTGGCCCCGTCCGACCACCCTGACAAGGGAAATGTCGTCGTTCGCTTCAGGGGCAAGAGCCACGGGCCGGCGGTCTTGTTTCTCGGTCATCTCGACGTCGTAGAGGCCAAGGCCGAAGACTGGTCCGTCGATCCGTTCAAGCTGACCGAGAAGGAGGGTTGGTTCTACGGACGCGGCGCGATCGATATGAAAGACGGCGATGCCGCGCTACTGGAGTCGCTCATCCGGCTCAAGCGGGAGCGGTTCAAGCCCGAGCGCGACGTCATTGTGGCCTTCACGGCGGACGAAGAGGCGGGAGGGGATGCCAACGGGCCCGCGTTCCTGCTGAAGGAGCACCGGGACCTCATCGATGCGGGACTCGTCATCAATCTCGATGGCGGTGGCGGGGACTACCAGAATGGCGAGCGGCAGCTGTACGAGCTGGGGACCAGCGAGAAGAACTACGTGACGTTCACCCTGGAGACGACGGGGCCGGGCGGGCATGGCTCGCTCCCGGGGCCGGACAATCCCATTTACCGCCTGGCCGCCGGGCTGGGACGGCTACAGAGCTATCGCTTTCCGGTGATGATGACCGCCACGACGCGCGCGAACTTTGCGAAGCTGGCCGAGTTGGATCCCGGGCCGCTGAGCGCGGATATGAAGGCGGTCGCGCAGAATACGCCCGACCTCGCTGCTGCGGACCGGCTGAGCGAGGTGGTCAAGCTCAACGCGGAGTTGCGCACGACGTGTGTTGCGACATTGATAGCGGGTGGTCACGCAGAGAACGCTCTACCGCAGCGTGCGCGAGCCACCATTCAATGCCGGATGATGCCGGGAGACACGGCGGAGAATGTGCAGACCGCGCTCACTACGACTGTGAGCGACCCGCAGATCAAAGTGACCCTGGATGCGGCGCCGATCCTGAGCCCCGAGTCGGCGCCCACGCCGCAGATCACCAGGAAGGTGGAACGCGTGGTGCACTCCATGTGGCCGGGTGTCCCGGTGGTTCCCACGATGGCGACCGGTTTCAGTGACGATCGTCAGACTCGCAACGCCGGTATGCCGAGTTATGATCTGAGCGGCGTCTGGATCGACGACGCCGAGAATCGGGCCCACGGCCGCGACGAGCGCGTTGGCGTGCGGGAGTTCGATGAAAGTGTCGAGTACACCTACCGCCTGGTGAAGGAAATGAGCAAGGCGAAGTAGCCGCCAGGCAAGCCTTAGGAGCCTGTCTGACTAATGCTCGCCTACTGCGGCCGCCCCTCAGCGGCATCTTTCGGCGATCGTTACCCTTACA
>Ga0070665_100000650_pt1 | contig 46914 bp, 43 predicted proteins | sample KBSS13metaG_FD_65862 | JGI IMG/M metagenome (GOLD analysis project Ga0070665, IMG submission 65862) | Switchgrass rhizosphere microbial communities from Kellogg Biological Station, Michigan, USA - KBS S1-3 metaG | ecosystem: Host-associated > Plants > Roots > Rhizosphere > Soil ...
GTTCCTGATGGTCTCTCTCGCTCGCGAAAAGGCGATTGAAGTTCATGAGGCCGCCTACGAAACGCTGCTGACCTTCAACGACGATCCTGAAATCTGCGACTATCTGTTGACCACGGTTACTAAAGACTCGGCGCGCCGTGGCGGCGTCGAAACCACGGCCATGCTGCTGGCCGTGCTGCTCAGTTCGGATCTGAAGGATGTCGAAAAAGACGTTCTGGCGCTGTTAGATAATCTCGGAGGCACGAACGACGGGCTCTATTCGGCCGAAAGTCTGGTCGACGGCCTGGGCGCGCACGCCAAGCCCGAAGACGCGGCGCGACTGAAGAAGCTGCTCAAGCTCAAGATCTACGATCGCGAATTTGGATTTCGCCGCGCCATGGCCGCGGCGGCCAGCAAGATCGAAGATCCGTCCGGTGTCGACGTTTTGGTCTCGATGATCACCGGCAAAACGCCGCTGAACGGAGAGATCGCGGCCGACGTCGTTCAGTATTTGGCAGACGCAACCGGCCAGAAGCACGCTAACGACGCCGAGGCCTGGGGACGCTGGTGGGAAGCCAATAAAGAGACGTTCAAGTATCCGGCGAGCGTCAAGCATAGCGAAACCCGCACCGTGGCTCGGCAGGGTGGCTCCGAGTACTACGGCATGTCGCTCTATGCCCAGCGGATGTTGTTCGTGATCGACGTTTCCGGCAGCATGGCAGGCCAACGCTTGATGGCGGCCAAGCGCGAGTTGATTCAGACAATCGATGGGCTCAGCCCGGACACGCAGTTTAACGTTATTGCCTACAACTCGCGGGTGAATCCCTGGCAGCGCCGTATGACCAAGGCCGAGCGCAACACGAAAGAGGCCGCGGGCCGCTGGATCATGGGGCTCGAAGCCGCCACGTCGACGGCCACCTACGATGCATTGGAGATCGCGCTCGAAAACGACGCCGAGGCAATTTATTTATTGACAGACGGCGCACCTCATGGCGGCAAGATCGATTCGCCACCAGAGATTGTCGAAGCGGTCACCCACCTGAATCGAGCGAAGCGAATGTCGATCTATACGATCGGCGTCGGCGTTAGCGCCGCCGGCCAGGCGTTCGATCAGTTTCTGGAATCGTTGGCCAAGGAAAACTGGGGCGCGTATCGCCGTGTCGATCAATAACACTTCGACGTGTGAGACCGAGGTGTTCCAGTTCGCCGCAGCTAGTCGCCAAGATCGCCTTGCTTACCCCGAATGTTGCATTGTGACGGTTTGCGTCTCGTCAGACGCCTGATTTCTCGAAGCTGGAACGGGCTCGCCCCTTGCCCTCGCCCGAGCAGCGCGTAAGCTACAGATAGAGTGACGGGAGCGATTGGGCGCACCGCAAGGGATTGCGGGGCGCAGCTTAAGACGGAATCGCAGCTCGAAAGCGCGTACGCCCTGAAGTCGTTCGATCCGCTGGGTCCGCTTCGCATCGGGTCCGGTGAGAACTGGCAACCGTAAACTTGGCCCGCTGTGAATTGGCAAATGGTCAGGTAGTTGGGCGTTACGTAGTTCAAGGCCTCCAGAGCTTGAGAGTTAGCCAACATGTCTTCTCCCGAAGAATCACGACCGGCCAAGCCGACCAAGAAGCGGCCGGCCCGCAATGAGCCATTTCCCAAGAGTCAGCTCGATTTTGACATTGGGTTTTTCGGCAGAATTCTGGAACGCAACGCCGACTTCGTTGACGTGCTCCGTTGCCAGGGAGCGCTGCTCTCGCGCAAGGGCTTGCACGCGTTGGCCCTGGCGGTCGACCGCCGCCTGGCGCAGCTCCTGCCCGACGATGGCGTGGTGCGCTACAACCTGGCCTGCAGCCTGGCGTCGAGCGGGCAAACGACTGAAGCGATCGAGGCCCTCCGCACGGCGCTCGAAAGTGGCTACGACGACTTCGAGTACATGGAACAAGACAGCGATCTTGATCCACTGCGCAAGCACCCGGCCTATCGCGCGCTGCTGCGCGATTTCGACATCGCTGGCTGAGCGGTTACGCCGGCGCGATATCTGGCCGAGTAGCGAACGGCTTGTCGTGTGCCACTGGCTACGCCAGTGCTCTCACTAACACTCGCCTAATCGTTCGCTCATGTCGCCTTTACGCGGGCGGGCACTCGGTCCAAAGCCACCCCTCGTCATTTCGCAGGCGATGAGGCATTCAGGCTTTACGATATTGGATCGCATCGCGTATCTTGCTTCCTCAAGTCCCGAACGCCTCAAGTCCTCAACACCTTCCCCCCGCCATGCTCCATCTCGCCGCGCAGATTCAACAGTCAGTCCACGTCATTCGAGCCAAGTGGCACAAGTCGCCGCGCGTGGGCATTATCCTCGGCACCGGCCTTGGTGATCTCGCGCGAGAGATCAAGGACCCGGTCGCGCTTCCCTATGAGGCGATCCCTCACTTCCCCACCTCGACGGCCACCAGCCACGCCGGGCAATTGGTCTGCGGTTCGCTCGGCAGCGTTGATGTCGTGGCCATGGAGGGGCGCTTTCACGCCTATGAAGGCTACTCGCACGAGCAGATCACGTTCCCCACGCGAGTGATGAAGGCGCTCGGCGCCGACACGTTGATTGTCTCAAACGCCTGCGGCGGCATGAACCCGCACTATCGCCACGGCGATATCATGGTCATTGATGACCACATCAACATGATGGGCGATAACCCTCTAATCGGCGTCAATGACAATACGCTGGGACCGCGTTTCCCCGATATGTCGGCGCCGTACGACGCCAGGCTGATCGACTGTGCGCTCGAAATTGCGCGGCGCGAGAACTTCGTCGCTCATCGCGGCGTGTACGTGGCCGTCACCGGCCCGAACCTGGAAACGCGGGCCGAGTATCGCTTTTTGCGGCAGATCGGCGCCGACGTCGTCGGCATGTCGACCGTGCCCGAAGTGATCGTGGCGGTTCATTCGAGCATGCGCGTGCTCGGGCTCTCGGCCGTGACTGACATGTGCCTGCCCGATGCGCTCGTTCCGGCGACAATCGACCACATCCTGGCCGCGGCGGCGAGCGCCGCGCCAAAGCTCCGCGCAATCGTGCTAGGCGTGCTGGAACGAATCGCCAACGAGCGATCGTAAACCCCTGGCCGAGTTATCCATTCGCGCGAGCCGTAGGGTACGCACTCCGTGCTTACCATAATGCGCCTCACATCGCGCGCAACGTTGAATGGAACAAATGGTTCCGGTACGCACGGGGCGCGTACCCTACGCAAAGATCCTTCTTCCGAAGTGCCCTCGCTGGCGCTTCGGGTTAGTGTGGGGTTACCGCCACGCATTCGTTCGCGGTTGAATCAGAACTGCGATTCCCAATTCTGGATTCCACCGATTTGCATGAATTGAATGGCGATTCACGATTCGTTTGCGCGCTTTGCATGTGGTGTAATCGCACTGCGCACTTCCGTGTGCGATCGTTAGCACGCTACTCACGCAAGCTTCGAAAAACAGTAGCAATTCGTTGGCGAGCATGTATAGAATGCGTGCGTCGCGAACGCACACAACGTCGCGGCGCAATTCCACTCGCGCGTTCGCGCACACAATTCTGTGTTCTACGAATCGGAGGCTTGCCATGTCGCCCTCGTTCGACAGTTCGGCGTCAGTCTCTTCATCCATTCGTCCGATCGTCACACTCGACGAAACTCGGCGCGTGCTTTTGCTCGCGCGATGTCGTGCACTGTTCTGCCGACAGCGCCGTCGCGATCGCCGGGATTGGCCCCGCTATCTCGTGGCGTTTGGTTCGCTGTTGGGCGCGCTCTGCTGCGCGAACGTTCTGCTGGTCCAATTTGCGACATTAAATTCCGCGCTCGAAAGTTCGCTGGTCTTGGTCAGCCTCGAGTTGTACGCCGTCGCCATGGGCGCGTGGATGATGGCCGTCATGCTGTGGGCCAGCGGTGAGCTACGCGATCGACTGGCCTGGCGACGTGTTCTGCGTGGCGATGCGCACGCCCGGTCGGCGCGCCTGTACTAACCAGCGCTGCGGCGCCGCGAGGGGCAGCGCGGCGCCGCAGCGTGTAGGATGGTGGGTATGCTTCCATCCCCCAGGCCAACCCGCCGCTGGTTACAGTTTTCGTTACGGACCCTGTTCGTGCTAGTTGCGGTATTGGCGCTCTTTTTGGGCTGGCTTAATTGGGCGCGGCGCTGGGATGTCGAGCGTAGGAAGATGGAGGATCACCCTGGCCTTAGGGGAGCCTACAGGGAATCGATCTATCCACACAAGAATAGTCCCTGGCTGCTGAAGCCCGTCGAATTTATTCTCTGGGATGACTTGGCAGCGTCTTCATTCGACGAGTTAGTGTTTTCTGATGAGACTCCAGCAGAGACGCTAGAAAATGCCCGACGACTATTCCCTGAGGCTGAGGTCTTACGCGAGAGTGAATTTCAAAAAAAGCCTCCGCACGTACGACCGAAGCAAGGCAAGATGGCGAGGTAGCTTCCGGCTTTGCCTTCCAGCACCACTCTGCTAGGACTCTCGCAGCCCCCGCCCTGCCCCCGGATTGAAAAAACTGTCCTAGCGTGGTCTACTCGCCAGTTCGTCAGCGCGCGGTTTTGGACTGATTTTGCCTCCTGTTTGATCGAATGTCGCCATGCCTTTTCGTCCGGTCCCTTCGAATGTTGATTTTCCAGCGCAGGAATTGCAGATTCTGGACGTTTGGAAGGATGGCCGGATTTACGAGAAGTCGCTCGAGCGCCGCGCCGACGCACCGCCGTTCGTCTTTTTCGAGGGTCCGCCCACGGCCAACGGCATGCCCCATCCCGGGCACTGCCTGACCCGGGCGATCAAAGACCTGTTCCCCCGCTACCGGACGATGCGCGGCTTTCGCTGCGAGCGCAAGGCCGGCTGGGACACACACGGCCTGCCGGTCGAAGTCGAAGTCTGCAAAGAGCTGGGCATCCACAGCAAGGAAGAGATCGAGGCCTACGGCATCGAGCCATTTATTCATCTTTGTCAGCAGAGTGTCTGGCGTTACATGCGCGAGTGGGAGCGGCTGACCGAACGGATCGGCTTTTGGATCCGCTTGGACGAGGCCTACGTCACCTACCATCAGAGCTTCATTGAGAGCGTCTGGTGGGCGCTCGCGAATCTGTTCAACCGTGGATTGCTCTACCAAGGACATAAGATCGTCTGGTGGTGGGCTCAAGGGGGCACCGCGCTCAGTAGCGGCGAAGTCGGCCAGGGCTATCGCGAAGTGGCCGACCCGAGCGTCTATGTGCGCTTTCCACTGGTCGACGCGCCCGGCGAACTGAAAGACGCCAGCCTGCTGGTCTGGACGACTACTCCCTGGACGCTGCCGAGCAACCAGTTCGCCGCGGTCCATCCGGATTTGGAATACTCGCTAGTCGTTGACGACCACGAAGGAAATAGCGCGCGGTTGATCATCGCGTCAGCGCTCGTCGAGGCGCTAGCGGCCAAGGTGAAGCGCGCGCTGCGCGTCGAGAAGAAACTGACCGGCAAAGAACTGCTCGGCCTGCGTTACCGGCCGCCGTTCGATCATTACTACAACGCAACTGGGGCCACCACGGGCAAATTGAAAGACGGCGGAACGCAGCACGTCGCCTGGCGCATTGTGCCGGCCGACTTTGTCACCACCGACAGCGGCTCTGGCGTCGTCCATCAGGCGCCGGCGTTCGGCGAGGCTGACTTCGACGTGCTAAAGGCCGAGCAGGCGAGGTTTGTCGAAGGCGATGGGCCCGACTTGATCTGCGCCGTTGGCCCCGACGGCAAGTTCACGCGTGACGCCAAAGAGTACGAAGGACGCTGGGTCAAGGATTGCGACAAGGACATCTCGCGCGAGCTGCGCCACCGGGGCCTGCTGTGGCATCAAGAGCAATACCTGCACGACTATCCCTTCTGCTGGCGCGCCGAACAGGATCCGTTGATCCAATACCCGCGCCGCAGTTGGTTCATTCGCACGTCGCAGTTCAAAGAACAGATGCTGGCGAACAACGCCGAGATCAACTGGCTGCCGGATCACATCCGTGATGGACGCTTCGGTAACTTTTTGGCGACGAACGTTGATTGGGCTCTCTCGCGCGAGCGCTATTGGGGAACGCCGCTGCCGGTCTGGCAATGCCAGCAAACGGGCCAGCACGAAGCCGTGCCGAGCTACGCCGAACTGCTCGCAAAGCCCGGTGTCTCGGGGATGGAAGTCTGGGAAGAGGCGCGGCGGCGCAACCCGGATCTTTCGGAACACTTGAAAATCCACAAGCCGTACATTGACGAGATCACGTACGACTCGCCGTTTGCCGCCGGCGCGCGGATGCGGCGCGTGCCGGAAGTGATCGATTGCTGGTTTGATTCCGGGGCGATGCCGTTTGCGCAGTGGGGCTACCCACACGGCGAGGCGTCGGTTGCGCGGTTCGAGCAGAACTTTCCGGCTGACTTTATCAGCGAGGCGATCGACCAGACGCGCGGTTGGTTTTACAGCCAGTTGGCGATCAGCACGTTGTTGTTTGGCGAAGGCGCGAGCACCGGTGAGGGCACGAGCACGGGTGAAGATGCGAGCACGAATCTCCCTCTCCCGGTGGGAGAGGGCCGGGGTGAGGGCCGAAGCGAAAACCAGGCCTCAACGCAGCTCGCGGCTCGGCGGGAGCCTCGCCCTCCCGGAGAGCGTGCAATAGTGGGCGCTGGCTCGCAAGCACAATCGACGCGCCAAAAGCCATACCCGCATCCCTTCCGCAACTGCATCGTCTTGGGCCTCATGCTGGGTGAAGACGGGCAGAAGATGTCGAAGAGCAAGCGGAACTATCGCACGCCGGGCGAGATCTTCGACCGCTACGGCGCTGACGCGCTGCGCTGGTACTTCTTTGCCGCGCAGCCCCCTTGGACGTCAATCCGCTACAGCGAGCAGTCGATCAAGGAAAGCATTCCCGAGTTTTTGCTCCGGCTTTGGAACGTCTATAGCTTTCTGGTGATCTACGCCAATATCGACGGATTCGATCCAGCCGCCGCGCTCGCAGGCGATGTCGACCAGCTCGATGCGAAAACATTATCGCGCGCCAAGGGCTACCGGCCGATTCGCGAGCGGAGCGAGCTCGACCGCTGGATCGCCAGCGAGCTCGCCCGCACCACGGAGTATGTGACCGAGCGGATGGACGCCTACGACAATTACGGCGCCTGCCAGCGGATCACCGCGTTTGTCGACGCGCTTTCGAACTGGTATGTCCGCCGCAGCCGAGCACGGTTCTGGAGCGGCGACGCGACGCAAGACAAGCAAGACGCTTACTGGACGCTGTACGAATCGCTGTTGACGACGGCCAAGCTGGTGGCGCCCTTTGTGCCGTTTCTGGCAGAGAACCTGTGGGAAAACCTGGTCGTGGCGGTCTTCGGGGATCGCGCGATCGAGAGCGTGCATCTTTGCGATTATCCAACGGCCGAGGCCGACCGCGTTGACGTGGCCCTTTCGGAGCGGATGCAACTGGTGCGCGATATCGTCTCGCTAGGCCACAGCGCGCGGATGGGCGCCAAGCTGAAGGTGCGGCAGCCGCTATCGAAGGTCGAAGTGATCCTGGTCGATACGACGCACGCCAACTGGCTGAAAGAACACGCGGCGCTCGTGGCGAAGGAACTGAACGTGAAGAAGGTCGAGTTCCCGGCGCGGGCCGACGAGTACATCAGCTACACCATCCTGCCGGACCTCAAACGCCTTGGCCCCAAGCTCGGCAAGCAATTGCCGGCGCTGAAAAAGGCGCTCGCCGAGCAGGACGCCGCCGCGCTGTTGGCTAAGCTCGAAAGCGCCGGCGTGGTCGAGTTCGCCCTCGAGGGTGGGCCGGTCTCGCTCGACTCGCAGGATCTGCAAATTCGCCTGCAGGCCAAGCCAGGCTGGGCCGCGTCGCACGGACCGGCGGCCGTGGTCGTGCTGGCCACCGAGCTGGACGAAGCCTTGATCGCCGAAGGGCACGTCAATGAACTGGTCCACGCAGTGCAAAGCCTCCGCCGCGATAGCGGTTGCGAATACACCGATCGGATCGAGCTGGGCGTGGTGACCGATAGCGTCGAGCTGACCGCCGCAGTCAAACAGTTTGCCGATCACATCCAGGCCGAAACCCTCTGCGAGAAAATTACGTTCGAGCCGATCGCCGGCTGCGAACCGACCGAAGTGAAAATCGCCGGCGAGATTGTCACGCTCTATCTCAAGCGGCTCGGCGCTTAAACATCCAGCAGGCAAGTTCGCATGTCTCCAAATACTTCGTCCCTGAGATTGGCCGTGCTCATCTCGGGCGGAGGGACGACGCTGCGCAATCTGCTAGATCGCAAGGCCGCCGGGACCCTCAACGCGGAGATCGTGCTGGTCATCTCCAGCACAGCCGGCGCCCGCGGGTTGCAGTTCGCCGCCGACGCCGGCATTGCCACGCAGGTTTGCGAATATCGCAGCTACGCTAATGACGAAGCGTTCAGCGAGGCGATCTTCGGCGCGTGCCGGCAGGCAAACGCGGGACTGGTCGCCATGGCCGGCTTCTTGAAGTTCGCGCCGATTCCGCCGGACTTTCAGAACCGCGTGATGAATATTCACCCAGCGCTGATCCCGGCCTTTTGCGGGCACGGTTTTTACGGCCACCGGGTCCACCAGGCGGTCCTCGACTATGGCGCCAAGCTATCGGGCTGCACCGTCCATTTTGTCGACAACCAATACGACCACGGACCAATCATCCTGCAACGCCCGGTGCCAGTCGAAACCACCGACACCGCCGCAACGCTGGCCGCGCGAGTCTTCGAGGCCGAATGCGAGGCGTTCCCCGACGCCATCAACCTCTACGCCGCCGGCCGGCTGAGCGTGGAGGGAAGGATTGTTAGCGTAACGTAGTCCTCACGGGCCCCGTGAGGACAGCAGCGAGCACAATGTCTGCCATCGCGAAATATCGAGGCGCAAGAACGCTCCGCTTCATTGCTTTGTCGTGTTGGACGATCATCTCGCGATGCTGTCATCACGGTTCCCGTAATGACTACGTTGGCGCCACTTTCGCAGTTGTCGCTAGAACAATTCTCCCAGCCACGGGAACGCGCACCAAAACAACCAGTAGTGCAGCACGGTACAAAGCGCGAGTCGCACGCCGAAGCTGGCTCCCCGGCGCTGCCAATGCCAACCGAGCCATAGCCCCGCGGCGAAGAGCGCGTTTGCAACACACATGCCAATGGTAAACGCCGGAGCATTGTGCTCGATGCTGTACCCCAGGGAGTTCGCAAACCAACCCACTGAGAAAACTGTGGTAAGTGACAGAAGTATTGGAAATTGCCACGGCAAGACACCAAAATGCGCCCGCGTGACCGGCCAGGACAAAATGAGAAACGTTAAGACCGGCACTACGCCACAAGCAAGCCAAGGAAACGGCTGCTGCCCCCAAATCCCAAGTTCAACGAAATACGGCAGTACAACCAGTAGCGGCAGTGGGGAGACAAGCGTTGGATTGCCTTCGATGATAGAAATCCACGCCGCACAGGCGACACTAAGTGCGCAGAGCAGCAATCCGACAATCCGGACTGCACGCGTGCCGCCTTCAGAATCCAATTGGGCGGTATTGCGCCCGCCCAAGACGCGTTCCGCGATCAAGCAAAACGGGACGGTGCTGACCACGATTGCGAAGAGCGGATCGATCAAGCGCGCCACGGCAAGCACCACGGCGCACATCGCGGTTAAGATCAGCAGGCTGGAAAGGCTGAATTGATATCGCTCGGACATCTGCCGCTGCCAGGGGTAGGGCGAGATTGAGGCGCTTCAAGGCGTTTAAGAATGATCGGGCCAACTAGCGATGCTGTCATCACGGGGCCCGTGATGACTACGTTGGCGCCGCTTACTCTGCGACTGGTAGCTCGTAGCAGATCGCCTGTTTGGCGTTGCGGACCAGCAGGTACTTGCCAGAGATCGCCGGGTTGTTCCAGGTGACGTCGGCCGACCACTGGTCGTCGTGCAGCGCCGGGATGCGGCCGTGTTCGATCAGCTTTTTTGGGTTTGGCTCGACCAGAATCAGGTTGCCGTTCTCAGCCTGCACGATCAGCAAGTCGTTCACCAGCAGCAGTTGGCCATGCCCGTAGCGGCCGGATTTCCAGCGGCGGGCGCCGGTCTCGGCGTTGACGCAGCTCAGCACACCGTCGTCGAGGCCGTAGATGTTGCCGTCGAAGAGCACCATGTTGGCGAACTTGCTCTTCAGGTTTCGCTTGTTCTTCTCATCCCAACGACTGCTGATCGGCTCGGCCGCGGCGCCCTCTTGGCGGACCGGGTTGACCATTACGCTGCCGTCGCCGTAACCGGCCGAGACGAGCACGTTATCGCCCACGATCAGCGGCTGCGAGCAGCGCGAGTTGATGCTGGGCCAGTCGAAGCGCCACAGTTCGTGGCCGTCTTTCACATCATGCCCAACGACGCAGTCCTGGTAAAAGACGACGATCTGTCGCTGACCGCCGAGCGTGCAGAGGTGGGGAGAGCTGTAGCAGGTGCGGTCATCGCCAGTGCTCCAGACTTGCTTGCCGGTATCCTTGTTGTACGCGACGAGCGACTTGCCAGCGCGTCCGCCGGGATTGACGACAACCAGGTCGTCGACGACCAGCGGCGAAACGCTCAAGCCCCAGTTGAGCCGCATCGTTCCGTCAGGGTTGAGCGCATCGTTCTCTTTCAGGATGTCGTGCGACCAGATCGCCGCGCCGGTGGCGCCATCCAGACAGTTCATGCGGCCCGTGGCGCCCACGGTGTAGACCAGGCCATTGTCGATCGTCGGAGTCGAGCGTGGCCCGGCGCCGGAGACGATTTCGTCGAAGCGAGTTTCGTCCGCGTGGGACCAAACCGGCTTGCCGGTCAGCAACTCGTAGCAGACGACAAGCTCCTTATCGCCGCGTTGTTCCTGTGTCACGGCGTAGTCGCCAACGATGGCAAATTGTCCCCAGCCGCTTCCGATCTCGCGCCGCCATAACTCGCGCGGCGGCGTTTTTTCCCAATCACGCGCGAGCGCCGGGCCGGCGACTGCGCCGGAGCGGTCTGGCCCCAGAAACTGTGCAAAGTCTTGCGGCGTTGTCTTGCGCAGATCGGCCTGTTCGCCGGTCAGGTCCGGCAGATCGGCCGAAAGCTGAAAGTCATGCTTCGGAGTCCACCGCCAGGCGAAACGCGGCACGACGTTGCCCGTCGTCCCTTCGACGCGCACCGTGGCGACGCCGAGCAGCACGAACAGACCGATGCCGAGCGTCACCAGGCCCTTGGTCACCCAACGCCAGGGAGCGGTGAGCAGCAGCCACGCGACGAGCAAAATCGACGCGCCGGCCAGCGTGGGCGCCGTGGTCAAAAAAATCTTCTGATCGTCGAAGTCGATTGTCAGCCACGCCCGCGCACAAATCGCCGCGGCCCCCAACACAATCACGGCGGCGCCACCGTAGCGCAGCCACCGCAGGCGATTACTGGATGGCGATGCAACGATCCGGGGCGCTACCGCATTGGACATACTTGTCTCCACGCGTGTGACTGCCAGCCGAGGAATGCAGACGAGCGCCTACTCGGTGCGGCTGGTGACTTCGAGCAAGTGCCAGCCGAACTGGGTGCGGACCGGACCTTGCACTTCGCCCACCGGAGCGCTGAACACAACCTTGTCGAACTCTGGCACCATGCGTCCCGGAGCGAACTCGCCCAGATCACCACCTTGCTTGCCGGAAGGGCATTGCGAGTGCTTGCGGGCCACCTCAGCAAAGTCAGCGCCCCCTTCGATCTCGGTCTTCAGCGTCTCGCAGGCTTCCTTCGAGGGAACGAGAATATGGCGGGCTTTTGCTTTCTTGCTCATGGTGTGCGTGCTCCGTGTTGGGAGGTGAATTGGTTCGGTCCCTGTGGACCGATCGGCTGACGAGGCGGCCTGCGCCGCCGACAAGCGGTGCATGCTTGCCTGGCGACATTGGTCCGCGCGACACGCAAATCATCCGCTTCAACGCCTGGGAGATCCGCTCAGAAGTCGCTCCCACAGCTTACCGCTGGGGCCCGTTTCCCGCCAGCGACCGCGGCCCGCCTACTTCCGCAAGCAGAGGTCGAAAATCGACCGGCCTTGACGGCAGAATTGCCCCCCTCTACGCTAAACTGACGCTCTGGATCAGGCGGAATGCCAAGGTCGGCGGTTTGCTCCCGGGCCAAATCCGCTGGCGGACGACGACCCTGCAGGTGGTGAACTTGCGAACCGCCGGAAGTGTCCGGCTCACAAAGTCACTTCGTAGGTTCCGTCGCGCCGTAATCTTTCAACAGATGCAGCGCGCGTGTTTCTTGGGGAATGGTGTAACGGTAGCACGACTGGCTCTGAACCAGTTAGCCTAGGTTCGAATCCTAGTTCCCCAACTCTCTTTTTGCTGTCGGGCGCCCCTTGAGCCAGCACGAGATTGAAGTTCAGGCTGGCCAACGGTTTGCCTTTGGCGAGAACTGGCAGCGGTTTCTCCGCGTGCTCGATGACGAGCGGATCGCCCGCGCTCGGGCGTCGCTCGAGACAATGCTCGACGTCAAGTCGATCGCCGGACGGTCGTTTCTCGACGTTGGCTGCGGCAGCGGATTGTTCAGCCTGGCCGCGCGGCGCCTGGGGGCTCGCGTTCACTCGTTCGATTTCGATCCACAGTCCGTCGCCTGCACTGCCGAATTGAAGCGCCGTTATGCGGCGGACGATCCAGATTGGACGGTCGAACGGGGCTCGGTGCTCGATAGCGCCTACCTGGCCGCGCTCGGCCAGTTCGACGTCGTCTATTCGTGGGGCGTGCTGCATCACACTGGGCGGATGTGGGAGGCGATCGACCACGCCGCGGCCCGTGTGGCGCCCGGCGGCAAGTTCTTCATCGCCATCTACAACGACCAGGGGCGATCGAGCCAAATCTGGCTGCGCGTGAAGCAGCTTTACAACGGCTTGCCTCGCCGGCTCCGTTGGTTGGTGCTTTATCCGGCGCTGGTGCGTTTGTGGGGACCAACGACCGTGCGCGATCTGCTACGCGGCCGGCCTGGCGTCACCTGGCGCAATTACGCGGCCGAAAGCATGCGCGGTATGTCGGCCTGGCACGACGTTGTGGATTGGGTCGGCGGACTGCCGTTCGAGGTAGCAACGCCGGCGGAGATCATCGCTCACTGCGAGCGACTTGGCTTTCGCGAAATTCGCCACACCGATTGCGGGCGAGGGCACGGTTGCAATGAATTTGTGTTTGAACGCGTGAATTAAATTACGCGTTATGACGTGGCTTGGGACCACGGAAGAACCCTCGCTGGCGCTTCGGGTTAGTGCGCAAAGCACATTGCCGTGCTAAAACAACTCGACGATTGGATGGCCGCCTTCGAGGAGTTGGAAGGGGCGGCCTTCGCGGTCGGTGGCCGTGAGGTCATCGATACCCATCGCGTGAAAGACGGTGTGGGCGATGTGTTCGGCCCCCACCGGATTGTCTTTGGGAAACTCGGCCAGCTTGTCGCTCGATCCATAGACTTGCCCGCCGCGGACGCCGCCACCGGCGAGTAGGATCGACATGCAATGGGTCCAATGGTCGCGCCCTGCCCCGCCGATACCGCCGGAGCGAGGATCGCCGATCTTTGGCTTGCGCCCCATTTCGCTCGACACGATCACCAGCGTCTCGTCAAGCAACCCGCGCTGGTGCAGGTCGTCTAACAGCGCCGCGAACGGCCGATCGAACTCGGGCAGCAGCCGATCCTTGAGGCAATTGAAATTATTGCCGTGGGTGTCCCAGCCGCCGCCACTTTTGCAGAGCGTGTCGAGTTCCTTGTCCCCTTTCCAGAAGACGGTGACGAACGGAACGCCGGCCTCGACCAACCGTCGCGCCATCAATAGCGACGTTGAGTTGATGCCTGGTCCGTATTGATTGCGAACGCTTTCGGGCTCGGATTTCAGATCGAACGCCGACTTGGTTTGGCCCGAGGTCAACAACGAGAACGCCTTGCGCTGGTGTTTACGGTAGTCGGCAACGGCCCCCGATTCTTCGGCGGTCTGCTGCGCGGCGTCGACGGCGGCCAACAAATCTTTACGCGAGGCAACCCGCGCGGGATCAGTGTCTCCCTGTAGTGCCAAGGCCGGCACGACAAAATCGAGCGGCGCCTCGCGCGTGCCGTCAACAAACATCGGGTCGTATTCGATGCCCAACCGCGCCGAGAATTGCCCCGGCCTGGTGTATTCGGGCGCGCCCTCTTTGTGCGGCAGCGTGATCGCGTTCGGGAACTGCGGGTGGGGCGGACGCTTGAACGAAACGACCGACGCCATCGACGGCCAGTCGGTCAGGTACGGCGTCCGCGCGTTCAGCAGGCGATGGAACGAATTGTCAGGGGCGTGACCCGTGAGGTTGTAATAATAGCCGGCGTGATGATCGCCAGTGCCGCGGCGAAAATCGCCGAGCGAGCGCACAATTGCCAAATGATGAGCCTGCTTCGCCAAGTGCGGCAGGTGTTCGCAAAGCTGGATCGCCGGGGCACTGGTGGCGATCGGTTGAAACAGCCCGCGATAGCCGTCTGGCGCCTGGGGCTTCATGTCCCACGTGTCAATGTGCGAGGCGCCGCCGGAGAGCCAGATCATGATCGTCGATTTGGCCGGCTTGCGCCGCGCCGCGGGCTGAGCGGCGAGTTGACCGGCCGACGCCACGCCCGCCAGGTTCATCCCAAAAAACGACATCCCACCCGCAACCAAAAAGCTGCGACGATCGACAGGTAAATGTCCGCGGTGGGGGATCCGCATGGCGTGTGCTCGGCGGGAACGTTGCGACGCCCAGGAATGGCTAGTCTAGTGTACTGGACCGGGGGTTATGAGCCAACTATCGTCAGGCCTGTTGTCGTTCTGTTCGCATGAACGTGCGTCAATTGCTCACCCGATTACGATTCTTGGTACGCACAGGGTGCGTACCCTACAGGAAACCGGCGCCATGCGCATGAACATCGTTGCACGAGTCACGGTTGGGTTTCTGTTGCTGTGTAGCACGGCCACAGCGGCTGAGCGGCCGAACATTCTGTGGATCACCAGCGAAGACCACGGTCCGGAGATGGGTTGTTTCGGCGACGCGCTCGCGCGGACGCCGAATGTCGACGCCTTGGCCGCGCGCGGGATGCGCTTTAACCACGTCTGGAGCATTGTGCCGGTGTGCGCCCCGGCGCGGACTTCGATCATCACCGGTATGTATCCATCGAGCACCGGTGGCTTGCACATGCGCTCGATGGCGCCGCTGCCGGCGGGCGTGAAGATGTTTCCGCAGTTGCTGCGCGAGAGCGGATACTACTGCACGAACAATTCGAAGGAAGATTACAACCTGCGCAAGCCAGCCGGCGTGTGGGACATGTCGACCGGCAAGGCCCACTGGCGGAACCGTGCGGAAGGCCAGCCGTTCTTTGCCGTTTTCAATTCGACAAAGAGCCATGAGAGCCAGATGCGGAAGCGCCCGCACAAGCAGATCACCGACCCGGCCAAGGTACGCGTGCCAGCGTATCATCCCGACACGCCCGCGGTTCGCCAAGATTGGGCTCAGTACTACGATCAGGTGAGCGAAGCCGACGCCGACGCTGGGGAATTGCTCGCGCTGTTAACGCGGGATGGGCTCGCTGAGGACACCATCGTGTTTTATTTCGCCGATCACGGTAGCGGCATGCCACGCAGCAAGCGCTGGCCGGGCGAGTCTGGGCTGCATGTGCCGCTGGTGGTTTATTTTCCAGACAAGTGGAAGAGCCTGGCGCCGCGGGAATATCAGCCCGGCGCGACGAGCGACCGAATGGTGAGCTTTGTCGACCTGGCGCCAACGGTGCTCAGCATCGCCGGGGTCGAAATCCCGAAGTGGATCCAGGGGCAGGCGTTCGCTGGCCCGAAACAGGACAGAGACGGCCCGAAGTTCTTATTCGGCGAGCGCGGCCGGATGGATGAAAGCATCGATCTGATGCGCAGCGCGACGGATGGCCGCTATGTCTACATTCGCAATTACTATCCGCACGTGTCACACGGTCAGCACAACACCTATCAGTTCGAGACGCCGACGACGCAGGTTTGGAAATCCCTCTTTGATCAAGGAAAGGCAACCGCGGCTCAGGCCCGGTTCTGGCGGGCGCCAAAGGAGCCGGAAGAACTATACGACCTGCAAACCGATCGCGACGAAGTACAGAACCTGGTGGCGTCGTCAGCGCATCAAGCGATTTTGAAAACGCTCCGAGAGGCACAGCGCGAACACGCCGCGAAGATTCGCGACGTTTGCCTGCTGCCAGAAGGAGAAATGCATGCCCGCAGTGAAGGGACGACGCCGTACGATATGGGGCACGACGCGGCGAAGTTTCCGTTCGAGCGAATTCGTGAAGCTGCAGAACTGGCAGCGAATCTCGACCCGGCGGCGACGCCGGCGCTGGCCAAACTATTGGCAGTCGATGATAGTGGCGTCAGGTATTGGGCCGCGATGGGGATCCTGATGCGCGGCAGAGAGGCCCTTACGGCGAGCGAAGCGGCGCTGCGGACAGCGCTTGCCGATCGCTCGCCCTTTGTGCGGATTGTCGCGGCGCAGGCGATTGCGCAATTTGGCGGCGCGGATGACGTCAAACCTGCGCTTGATGTTTTCGCCGAACTTGCGCCGCCAGTAAAGCACAACGTGTTCGTGGCCATGGCGGCGCTCGGGGCGATTGATGCGCTCGGCCCGAAGGCGGCGCCGCTGGTGGAGATGGTTCGCAAGATCAATCCCAAGGGGCCTTCGCCGGACGCGCGCTTTGATCCGTATGTGCCACGGCTGATTACGAATATCCTGGACGAGAAACACTAACCTGAAGCGCCAGCGAGGGTACTTTTAAAGTCGTTGTAGTGGAGTCATGGTGAACTGCAGCGGCGCTACGAAGAGACTTTGTGTTGCTGCGCCGTGCGCGCCGCTCCCATCACGGGGACCGTGATGGCTACTTTACGCGCTGCCGCGGATGGTTACTTGGATCAGCGGCGAGGCGCGAAGAACCCTTGGTGGCGCTGCGGGCCGGTGTTGGCGCTAATTGCTGGCGCGTTGTTTTTCGCCGAGCGCCGCTTCGTAAACGTTGTTCACTTCTTCTCTGTGTTCTCTGTGTTCTCTGTGTTTCAATTTTGAAAAGAAGGATTGAAACACAGAGGCACGGAGCGCATAGCGAAGTGTCGTCGTGCTCTTTGCGATCCTGCTTGTCCGAAAGGTGGACTCCAACGACACGAAGGCACGACGAAGTGAAGAGGCATTTGTCGGTGGTGCGTCGAGCGCGCTGCTGCCATCACGGGGCCCGTGATGGCTACTTTACGCGCTGCCGCGGATGGTTTCTTGGATCAGCGGCGCGACGCGAAGAACCCTTGGTGGCGCAGCGGGTTGGTGTTGGCGCTAATTGCTGGCGCGTTGTTTTTCGCCGCGCGGTTTGACTGCCTGGCCGGCGAATTTGGCGGCCAGCCACTTGGGGATCAGACGAGGGCCGTTGCTGAGTAGCGAGTTCATCAAGCCATCGACGACCAGGCTCTTCCCTTTGTCGAGGCCGCGCAGGCCGGTGGCCACCACTTGCTCCGGCTTCCGTTTTCTGCCGAGCGCCGCTTCCTGGGCGTCGTTCACTTCGAACAGTGGCGTGTCGGTCGTGCCGGGGCAAAGCGTGACGACGCGAACGTTCCGGCCACGGCACTCGTCCCACAGCGCTACTGAGAACGAAATCACAAACGCCTTGCTGGCGGCATAAACGGCCATGTGCGGAATGGGTTGAAAGCCGGCGATCGACGCCACGTTGATGATCCCGCCTTCGTTCTGCGCGAGCATCGCCGGGAGAAACGCGTGCGTCAGGCCGACCATGGCTGCGCAATTAACCATCACTTCGTCCTGCTCGCGCTCGGCCGAAACCGTCTCGAAGTTGCCGTGCGTCATGAAGCCGGCGTTGTTGACCAGCAAGTCCACGGTCATCGCCCGGCTGGCGACGTCTTTCTTGATCGTGGCCGGGGCATCGGGATGGCTGAGATCGGCCACGATCACTTCGGCCCGGACGTTGTGCTTGGCCGTGATCTCTTTTGCGAGGGAGCTCATGGCCTCGGCATTGCGGGCAACCAGAATGCAGTTCATGCCGCGCGCCGCCAGCTCGCGCACAAACGCCCGACCAATCCCACTCGACGCCCCGGTGACCAGCGCCGTCCCTTCGCGATACGTAAACATCCGCTCCTCCGTGAGATTACTCTTCGCCATCAGCGGCACAGCTACAGCGTTCTTTCGCCGAGCCAGTCGACGCATGGCGACCAGACCGCGCTCGATAAGTGTAGACCCTTTGGGCAGGTAACGTAATACTAGGTGGCGCACGGCGAATTCTGTGGAGACGTCCAGCTCAGGCGCTCCAGAACAATGCGGCAAGAAGATTCGCCACACAGCCCGGAGTTGCGAGATGACATTCAAACGATTTATGCTCAGCGTGGTGTTCCTGGTGGGTGTGGCCCTGGGCTGGGGGGCGCGCGGCGCAAACGATGGCGGCCGGGTCGAATCGGAAGTCAAAGTCGAAGTCGAAAAGGCCAAGGCGGTCGAAGCGGCCCGCTGGGAAAAAGAGATTCGCGACCTGAACCGTGCGAAAAGCGATCTGCAAGACAAGCTGGCCGTGGCGTCGGCCAAAGACGCGATCATTGCAAACAAGCTGAAAGAGATCGACGAGTTGAAAGCCAAGGTCGCGGCCGCAGAGAAACCGGCGACGACACCCGCGGCCGAACCGGCGAAGACTCCTGAAGAAAAGCAATCAGACGCAAAGACGCCGGAAACATCCCCGCCGGAAACGAAATCAGAAGAAGCGAAAGCCGACGCACCCAAGCCGTAACTGCCGATTGGATCCAATCACGGTAGTGGACGAACGAGTGGTCTCAAGCGTGGGAACTGGGGATCGCCGCCTGCAAGAATGCCACGACCAACGGATGCGGGGCGCCTGGCTTGCTCCGCGCCTGCGGCACGAAGAGAGTGCCCACGAAGAAAATGTGCTGCGGAATCTCAAGGATCCGCGCCTCGCCGTCGACGTCGACTCCGACGATGCGAAATCCGCCGTCATGCAATTGGCTTTGATACGCCGGGTTCAGTCCGAAGTTGCAGTAGTAACGCTCGGTCGCTTGCAGTACCCCGTACGCGATTGCCGCGCGAGAGCCGGGCGTGATCGTCACCTGCATCTCTTTGCCGGCCAGCGAACAGGAAAGCGGCGTGACGAACAGCGTCGACGCGTGCGGATCGTATTCAGCGTGCGTGGCGTCGGCCAGCCCCAGCACGTTGCGGGCAAACTCAACAATCATATGCTGCAGTCCACCGCACGTGCCCAGGAGTGGTATATCCTGCTCGCGCGCACAACGAATCGCCGCGAGCGCGCCATACATGCTTCGATAAGGACTGCCCGGCGCGATCCAGAATGCGCCGAACCTGGCGAATTGCGATTGAGGATTTTCGCCGATGGAATCCGTGGCAATCCACGTGACTTCGATTTCGGCCCGTAAAAACTCGGCCGCATGGGAAATTGCCGCCTCGGTCGCGCGATGCGGCTCGAAGTCCGCGTCATAGTCGCCGATGATCGCAACCTGCATTCCGGCTCCTCGCTCGAAACGACTTCACTGTGGGTGAGAATCGCTCGCCAAAAAATTGCAGACTGACAACTGATTCGTCCAAGAGATCACCGTCGGATGGAGACAACTGGCGACCATGGCAGGTTCGCTCCAGCGGTCTTAAGAATAGCGCTCCAATCCGCTCGCCTGAATCACTTCTTGCGGCATCCACTCACAAAGACGTGTTGGGCGCCTGTGACGATGGCAAGTTCCGCAAGTTGAACTCGGGCGGCGGAGGGCAATCGGGATTGATCCATTGAATCACGACGGCCCAGCCGTCGCTCTCTTCATCGTGTTGCAAATACCCTTGGATCGGCCGGACGACTGTCCAGCCATCTTTCAGATGCAGGCTCAACACCGGATCGAACTGGTTTCCGGCGACGACCGCTTCGACGTATTGCTCGACACTGGTCATCACGGTTTGCTTGCCAAAGCCCGGCAACCGGCTGGCGCCCACCATCCGCCAGAGATGTTCTTCCTGCACTAACGCACGCGTGCAATCCGTGAGGGCGTGAGCGAGGCCATGATGCTGATGGGCAGGGTGGACCATGATATCGGCGCCGTACAACGTCGGCCCGTCCGGTGCGTGATCAAGAAACGAACCGCCCGCAGTCAGCACGTCCCACGAGTCATCAATGTGAAAATCAATCATCCGCAGCCGTAGCGTGAAATGAACGCCCGCTACGGCATTCGTTTCGGTATCGACCGCCACAAACTGCCCTTGCGGAAAGACTTGGCGATGGTCGTCCAACTCTGTCACGGTGTAAGGCGTCTCGGTCGGATAGACGAGCTGGCAAATTGCGATGATCGCCTCGTACTGCGACGGATCAACGAGGCGAATCTGGTAGTTCGATGGGAGCATGATGGAAGTTGCGTTTGGGCGTTGAAGTTCGATGCAGGAAAACGACCGCCGAGCGATTGCATTCCGCCAATTCATCTTACAATTGACGAACCGAGCGATCGACGAGGCAATGGGGCGCTGCCAGCAGAGCACAATGTTGTGAAGAGTGGCCAACCTAGAAAACAAACTGGACGCAGCATGAAAACCAGGGCGCTAAGTATCTCAATTATCGCCGTTATCTTTGTATTGACAGTGCGCGGTAGCGACGCGGCTCCGCCAGTCGCACGAGGATTTCACGCAGTTCAATGCGAGGGCGCGTATCCAGGTCACCTACAAGGAGTTTGCACGAACGACTCGGACGCGATTTATTGGTCGTTTACGACAACCTTGGTGAAGTCTGACATCAATGGGCGCGCGCTGCAAACCATCAAAGTAGCAAGCCACCACGGCGACCTTTGCTTTCACGATGGCAAGATCTTCGTCGCCGTTAACCTCGGCCAGTTCAATCAACCTGCTGGCAAGGCCGATTCGTGGGTCTATGTCTATGACGCGGACACGCTGCGCGAGCTAGCTCGTCACAAAGTCCCCGACTTAGTCCACGGGGCGGGAGGAATCGCTTTTCATGACGGTCGCTTCTACGTAGTCGGCGGACTTCCGGTCGGGGCCAAGGAAAACTACATCTACGAATACGACAACTCCTTTGCGTTTCAGAAACGCCATGTGTTGGCAAGCGGTTACACTCTGATGGGCATCCAAACCGTTGCCTTCGCCTCGGATGGTTGGTGGTTTGGCTGCTATGGCAATCCTCGCGTCCTCTTGAAGGCAGACAACTCTTTCAAGCCCGTTGGCAAATGGGAGATCGATTGCTCGCTAGGCATAGTCGGGCTGCCGGATCGAAAGTTCCTGGTCGCTCGTGGTGCATTCGAAAAAGGGATGGGTTATCGTGGCCGCGTGGAGGTCGCTGTGGCCGACGACAAGCAGGGCTTCCGCATGCTCGATCCGCCGCCACCGGAATAACCGAGATTCGTTAGAAGCACATGCGCATTTGCGGCGGACATGTCCAGCGCATGTTGATGCGGATCCTGACAATTGGAAGCTCATTCTGACGGCGGAGCTTTTTCGACTGCTCCGCCGCGGAACTGCACGGCGCGTTCATGATCTCTGGTAAAGCGTGATTCGACAGAACCGTCGATCCTGACACGGCCATTGACGCCACTATTGTGAGACCAAAATGGCCTTCAGCGAATCGCTTGCCGCTCGCGTCCGTGACATGGTGACCCGTCAGAAAGGCATCGCAGAGAAGAAGATGTTCGGCAGCCTCTGCTTTTTGCTGAATGGCAACTTGCTCGTGGGAGTGTGGAAGGATTCGCTAATCGTTCGGCTTGGTCCCGAGCAAGCCGACAGGGCTCTACTCAAGCCGCACGTCAAGAAGTTCGACGTCACGGGTAAGCCGATGAAGAACTGGATCTTGGTCGAGCCAGATGGAGTCGAAAATGATGAACAGTTGAAAAACTGGCTCGAAGCGGCAGAGAAATTCGTTGGATCCTTGCCCAAGAAATGAACAAGACCACACCCAGACCAATTGCTGACGCCTACTCCTGAAGTAGCTCCCACCCTCAGGAAGTGTCGCCAAATACGGCGACGTATGTCGATACAAATACCCCCACGGGGAGTCGAACCCCGGTTTTCGGGCTGAGAACCCGACGTCCTAGGCCTCTAGACGATGGGGGCGTGGTCGCCCGGCCGGGGGCGCTCAGTAGCGACGACCCGACCTTCGGCCTCGTTGCCGATGCCGAATTTATTTTGGTACCGGAGATGGCCTCGGCTGTCAACCGGGCCTACATGCCAAAGCGGCGCCTGCAACCATTCTAACAACTGCAAATTCCCTCACAGTGGGGCTCTCGCCCGAGAGATCAACTTGCGCCGAACGCTCCAGTTGGCGACGTTGCTGGCCTTGTTGCTGGCAATATCGCTTGCCCCAATCGCTTTCCAAGCAAATCGGACGCGCCGCCGATAGCGAAGGCCGACGCCAGTCGGTGTGCATCCGCCCTACTTGCCGCCGTCGGCCTCTCACTATGTCTCGTCCGGTGTTGTCGGCTCGAGTTCCAGGATCTTTCGCAATTCGGCAGCCTGCTTTTCCTCCACCTTTTGTTGGATGCGGCGCGAGGCTTCGTTCACCAGCGACTTCATCGCCGGATCTAATTGTCCCAGGTAGGGCGAGAGCGACAGGAGCGCGGCGGCCGCCTTGTCGTTTGCTCCCTGCAGCGTGAATACCACCGCCTTGCCGGCGAGCCCGAACGCCTTGTACTCTTTGAAATTCTGATCGCTCATGGCCGCCAACTCGTCGAGCAACACCAGGGCCTCGGCATAGCGCTTTTCGGTCAGGAAGAGTTGCGCCAGATCGCGCCGTGAACGCGCAACCCACAGCTCGTCTTTGGGGAAATACTCCTCGACGCTGCGCAGCCACGCCTCGCGGCGGCGGTCATTGGTTTCGAGCCGGGCGTCGCGGAATTGCGCTTCGCCCGAGACGCCCTTGGGGATTTTGACCAGCGGACTTTGCGTCAGCAGCGGCGGCTTTCGCGTTGCCAAGGCGGCCATTCCCCCGACAGAAAACGCCACAACCAGCGCCAGACAGAACAGCATCAGGCGTCGGCGGCCAACGACAGGCTGCGCCGATGTTTGCATTACGGCCGCCAACCGCTGCGTCGCTTCGCCCACGCCGGCCAAGGCGACGCGTTCCTCGGGAGTTGTCTCCGCTTCCACAGGCCACGCTTCGGCGCTCCCGGGAACCTGCAGGGCCTGCAGGTCCTTCAGCAACTCGCGCGCATTCTCGTAACGAGCCTGCGGGTCTTTGGCGAGCAGTTTGTGGACGATCCGGCAAAGCGCCGGCGGCAAATCGGGCCGTAGATTTTCGATTCGCTCTGGCTGACTTTTCAGGTGCTGCACGGCAATCGCCAGCGCTGTCTCGCCACGGAACGGCGGGCCACCGGTCAGCATCTGGTAGATCGTCACGCCAAACGAATAGAGGTCGCTGCGCGGATCGAGGGCCCGCCCTTCGACCTGTTCCGGGCTCATGTACAGTGGCGTCCCCATCGTGACGCCGATCTGCGTGAGGTTCAGAGCGACATCGCCGCTTTGCCGCGCCAGCCCAAAGTCGGCGACTTTCACCTCGCCGGTGCGGGCGATCATGATGTTCTCGGGCTTGATATCGCGATGGACGATTCCGCGCTCGGCGGCTTTTTGCAGAGCGGCGCTGACTTGCCGCATGATCGTCACTGCGGCGGGCACGGCGGCCGGGCCGTTGCGCGAGAGCCATTCGCGCAGGTTCTGCCCCTGCACGTATTCTTGCGCGATGTAGTGCACGCCATCGGCGCAGCCCACGCCGTAGATTTGCACGATATTGGCGTGGACGAGGCTGGCCGCGGCCTGGGCCTCGTTATGAAAACGCTTGACGTAGCTAGCGTCTTTGGCCAGATCGGCCTTCAGGACCTTCACCGCCACGCTTCGTCGCAACGAAACCTGGTTGGCGAGGTAGACCTCGGCCATGGCGCCGCGGGCTAACCGGCGGATCAAGGTATAGTCATCGAGCTGCGCGCCCGATAAATCGGCGTCAGTCGCGCTTTCTCGCAGGTTCGATGAGGCGTCAGTCATCAAAAAAGTATACCGCAACCCACTTTAGGCGGCGCCTGGTCAGGCTGGCAAACTAGCGAGGGCGCGATTTGCCCGGCGCCAGCCAAGCGCGCTCCCCGGATCTGCACGCCTGTTCATCCAAGTATGGGCGGTATATGCCCAAATGACAAGAATGGGCCTTGGCGGCAGAATGAGGTTCTCATTCATCGCAAGTGCGTATTGGACCAGCTGAAATTCAACTCGTAAGTCACGGCGTCCCGTTTGATACAATGGCGCCGACCCGGCAGCGCACGTGTTCTGACAGACGTTTTACAGCTTGTAGTTGAAGGGGACGCAACGATGGCCAGCATTTCCAAACTTGTAGCCGTTGCGCTCGCGTACGCGACACTACTTAGTACGAGCTTAGCGCCTGCCGATGAACCAAAGGCCGAGGCGGCGAAGGCGGAGACAGCGAAGTCCGACGCCAATCGTGCGGCGATGATGGTCCCAACGAAGGTCGAAGCAACCTATCGCGGCGGAGAGTTGACAGAGCTGCGCGTGCGGGGCCGCCTGGCGTACGTTGTCAAACCGACAGGCAAGGTCGACGCGCAGAAGCGCTGGTTGTGGGAATGTCCGTTCTGGCTGGGGATCAATGACGGGTTCGGCAGCTTGCAACATCGCAACTATGTCGAGCAGGCGCTGGCTGCTGGCTTCCATATTGCCGGCGTCGAAGTCGGTTGTTCGTGTGCCAGCCCTGCCGCGGCCGACGTCTGCCAGGAATTCTACGAACGTGTCGTTGCCGACTATGGTCTGCACCGGCGGGCGCGCGTGATGGGGCAAAGCCACGGGGGGCTGATTGCCTATGGTTGGGCGATTCGCCATCCGGAGTGCGTTGATCGAATCGCGGGGATCTGCCCGGCGACTGATTTTCGGAGTTGGCCGCTCTTGCCGAACGTCGTCACCTTTCCGGCCCAAGGCCTCGGCTACGATCTTTCACTGGCGGAACTCGATCGCCGCGCGGCGGAGTTCAACCCCATCGACAACCTCGCGCCACTGGCCAAAGCAGGCGTGAAGATCCTGCACATCCATGGCGACGAAGACAAGCTGGTGCCGATGGCAGCGAACTCGACAGAACTTGCCGATCGCTATCACAAGCTCCATGGCGCCGCCGAAATTGTCGTCCTCAAAGGGCTGGGGCACGGTGGCCAGGAACTGTACCAGTCGGAGCCCCTTCTGAAATTTCTGCTGGCCGACTGTCGGCAATTCCCGCAGTTTGCCGCGGCGTAACGCCACTGCCATACGACCAATTGGCTATCTGCCTCCCCTGGTGGAGTTCGCCCCAGCGTCGCGTTATGATGCTCTCGCATTGTTTACCTCACCACTATCCGCAGAGGCGCCTCAGATGAAGAACGCGATCCTTCGTACATTGACTCTGGTTACACTGGCGACCGTTCTCGCAACGTTTGGCGGCGTGGCGCGCGCGGCTGAAACCTACACGGTCGATCCGGTCCACTCGTCGATCTCGTTCATGATCCAGCACGCCGGTCTGAGCAAGATCCACGGCCGGTTTAATGACTTTTCCGGTAAGTTTACGATCGATTCGCAAGATCCGTCGAAGTCGAGCTTTGCGATTACGATTCCGATCGACAGCATCGACACCAACAACGTCAAGCGCGACGAGCATCTGCGGGCGCCCGATTATTTCAACTCGAAGCAGTTCCCCACATTGACGTTCCAAAGCACGAAGGTCAAAGCGGTCGAAGGCGGCTTCGAAGTCACCGGCGACTTGACGATGCACGGAGTGACCAAGCCGCTGACGATCAAGCTCAAGGGGGGCGACAAAGTCGTCGAGTTCCCGAAAGGCAAGCCGCGCGTGGGTGTTGATTCCACATTCTCCGTCAAGCGCAGCGACTTCGGCGTGAGCACCGAGCCCAGCGGCTTGGGTGATGAGATCTCGATCATCATCGGCGTCGAAGCAGCCAAGTAATGCGCCGGCTGCGATCTTTGCCAACACTAGCCCGAAGCGCAAGCGAGGGTTCTTCGTAAAACGCTGCGCCGCGCGCAGCGTCGCTATAAAAACCGACGTTGTCGAAGTCGCTAGCTTCGGCCTTGCAGCCTCGAGCGGAGAGTCGGCGCGCATGCCTGACGTCGTTCTGCTGGTAAAAGCGATCGCGATTGGCGCGACTGTCGCCGCAGCGGTGCTGTGGTTGGCGGATCGCGCCGCGAAGTGGCTGTCAGGGAACGGTGCGCCTTGGACTGGCGTCTACTGGTGTTGGGCAATTGGCGCCGGAGTGATTGCCGCCAGTGGCGCGACCGATCAATGGCCGCGCTGGCCGGCGCTCGAAGATCGCGCGCGGTTTCTGACGCTGTTGCTACCACTGACGGTTTTGGTGGAAACCGTTGCCGTGGCGTTGCGTTCGCGCCGCGTGGCGTGGAGTCTGCGGCCGGGCCTGGCGGCCGTCGCGACGCCGATTTTGTTGTACAACACTGTCTACCTGGCCGACTTGAACGGCCAGGGCTCTGCGGAATGGTCGCTGGCCAAGGCGGCGTTTGTGCTGTGCGGACTGGCAATTCTGCTAACGGCGCTTTGGACCTCACTGTGCGCATTGCAGGCAAAAGCTGGCGCACAGGTCGTACACTGGCTGCTGGGTGTCGACGCATTGGCGACCGCAACCACGGTGATGCTATCCGGCTATTTTCGCGCCGGGGTGCTGGGGCTGAGCCTGACGGGCGCGATTTTCGGCGCGACATTCGTCTCAACCCTCCTCCCGCAACGGCCGACGGCAGGAGGCGCCGTCGGCGTAAGTGTGGTCGGCATCTTCTCCATCGCGATCATGGGCCGTTTCTTCGGCGTTCTGTCATCCGGACTTATGCTTTGTTTGCTGCTGGCGCCGCTCTTGGCCTGGGCCGCCGAATTGCCGCCGCTGCGCACGCTTTCGCGCGGCTGGCGAACCTCGCTCCGGGTAGCCTGTGTTGTCATACCGCTGGTCATCGTAGTGATTGTTGCCCAGCGCAAATTCACCGAGGCGTCTGCGGCTCGTTCGCCAACGAATCGGATGCAGACGACGCCAACGGTCCCGGCGAAATAGAGAAACTTTGGGATCCCACCCGACAGTATGGGCACGTTTCGCCGGCTGCCAGCGGGCGACGCTCCGTTGCATGGGCCCTCGCGGTCGCACTGGCCGCCGCCGTTGCATGGTCCGCCATTTGTTGATACTTTGTCGTGCTTGGCGACCGGCCCCGACCGACCGCCACCGCACACGGCGGAATGTGCAGCCAATCGGCCAATCATCGCCGTGAGCCAAGGACCAAACACCGGAATCGCAAGTTGTTTGAATCAAACGACTTAAAAATTACGGGGCGTAGCTCAGCCTGGCTAGAGCGCTGCGTTCGGGACGCAGAGGTCGCATGTTCAAATCATGTCGCCCCGACTTTTGCAGCCTGTTGACATTCGTTGTCAGCGGGCTGTTATTGTTGACAGGCGTGGCACTTACGTCATCATCCTGCGGGATGAATTCCAACGCTGCGTCAACCGCCTCTCTGACACTGCTTGCCAGCTTTTGACAGTTTGAGTCAATAGTTGGTGCAAGCTCTGGTGCAAGCGTTCCCTGCCCTGCCGGCGGTGCAGCAACGAGAGTCACTGGATCTGGTGCACGTCCCAGCGGCAACGATGGAAGTGAATCCAGTGCTCCCCGCACGTCCAATAGCTTTGGATCGGTGTACGTTTGCATGGTGAGCCTAATATCGCTGTGGCGCGCCGCAGCCTGGGCCGTGCGTGGGGCTACGCCGCCTTTGCTCAATAGTGTCACAAAGGTGTGTCGCATCGCGTGAATGTCTACTGTGCGGCCGCGCTCGTCCTTTTTAGGAATTCCTGCGAGAGCTAAGTCGCGATTCAGGATACGGAGCATACCTTTCGGCACATTAAAAATTAGGTCCTTCGCGGATTTGGGGGGGCATCGTTCAGCCAACCAAACTCGAAGGTCGGCGACCAAATCCGCACGCAAGGAAATCGCATTCCCTTCGCGATTTTTTTCGTTGGCCGCAACCAGTTGCAAATGCGGCGTTGCTCCATCTAGGTCTAATTGGCCTACGGTCAACGTGGCAAGTTCGTTCTTGCGCAGCCCGGTTAGCAAAAGCGTTTTGTAGATCAGTTCCCGCTCCCGCCCCACCCTCTCAAGCTCAGTCCTGATTTCTGGACGAAGTTTCGCCAGTGGCTTGCCCTTATTCCTCCCACGTCGGATCGTCTGCGCGTCCAGGATTGGCCTACGGCGAGCGGAAGTAAGTAAGCGCTCTAACTCTATTTCTGTCAGGGAGCGACGTTTCCGCCTGCAATCTGCGTTTGCGTCAGCCACCGAAACACCGACAAATGGGTTGGCTGTCAAGCGCCCCACGCCTGGCTTTGCGCACCAATTGGAAAAGCCAATCATCGCTTGCCGAAACTCGTTACTATTCCCTGCCGACATTCCCACGGCACGCTGAGCCTCAAGCCACGCCTCAAGCGTTGTCGCATTTAGGTCTGCCAACGTCCTAAACGCGCACCCCCCCATTCCGTCATTGCGTTTGTCTGCCGCGATGCGCTTCAGGCGCGCGCGAGTATTCTTGATGCTGACTTTGCTCCGGCCCTTGGTGGTCTGGGATCGGAGATAGTCTTCCACGTGCATCATTAACGGCGTTGTTTGATGGTCAACGACAGAGTCTTCCGCAATTGACCGAATGCCTGACCGCACTTGGTCTGCCCGCTTCTCTAGATCGCTGAGCCTACGCCTTGCGGCAGTGACGTCCCTGCACCCGGTAGCTACCTCACGCAGCCGCCCCTGGCCATCTCGATACTTGGCGGTGTAGGTCGCTGCGGTTGCGGTAATCCGGTCGTTTCCGTCACGGCCTACGATGACCGTTGCGCTTTGTGATTTCCCCTTGGCAGTCTTCCATTTGGCGATTCGTTCGCCTTTCACGATCAGCAATTCTGCGCCTGCTGGAAGAGGCTTGGTAAACGTTTTTTTGAAAACCGATCCCATCGGCTATTTCCTTTTGAGTTCAAGGTCAAGATAAGCAGCGAGTTTGTCCGCGGTGTCTAGCCGTAATTGGAGATCACCGCGGACAAATCGCATGATTGAAGCGCGCGAAACCCCAGTTTCGCGCTGAAGTACAAGAAGGGGGATTCCGCTCTCGGCGATGGTTCGCCGTAGCAGATCAGAGATTGGACTTTTTCGCTTGTTGGCCATGGTGTGTGTTTTAACACACAAGCAAACCCCGGGCAAACTAATTCCGAGACGGCTTGCAGCCCCCAGCAATCCAAGTCTCAATTGCGGAACGGTCCCACCGCACAAGTCCCCCGATTTTTAGGCTTTCTGGCATTTTTCCGCCGTCCGTGAGTCGATGGATCGTACGCGGCGAACAACTAACCAATGAGGCGACCGCTTTAACGGTGAGGAGCTGCTTGGTCATTTCTGGCTTTTCGACTGTCATACTGATTTATTCCATGGTGATAGGGTTGGCGTGCGATCTAAGCGGCTAACTGGTAGCCAGGGTGTTCCATATTATTCTTCTTGACCTTGCATTTTCGCACCTTGCCAGCATTCTCAAGCGTTGAAATCGCCATCTTGACGTTGGTGCCGCTGAGGCCAGTAAGGGAACCTAGCGCACTCTTCGTTTCTCCAAGTGGATATTTCTCTAATACGGTCAATATTCGTTCCTGCGCATCCGCGCTCTTTTGCTCAGTCGCACGCTCTTTCGCTTCCTTCCGGGCCTCCCCAGCGGGTCTCACAGCGACGTCCCAGATACGCGGTGAAAGGCCGTCGTCCTTTTCTTCATTAACATCGAGTGCCCATACAGAGGAGTGGCCAGCAGACCCGCCAGTCGAAAGCCACATTCTATGCGTCCCAGTACCAGACTGATATTTTTCGCGGCGATTGATTAACACCCACTGTCGGCTCCATTCCTGGAAGCCTGACCAAGCAATGTCGTCCAATTCCATCGGCTCGTTAGGGTTCTTCTTATTGCCCTTCTTGGCGTGATGCACGAGTACCAAACCAGCGCCGGCTTGCATGCACACTTGGTTCATCGCGCTGAGAAGTTCACCTTGCGCGAAGAGATTGCCTGGATCCCCACCTGGCATTGCGAGATATGCAGGATCAATGAATAGAACTTCAATCCGATCATCGCGTAGGAACTTCTCAAGGGTCTGCGCGTGCCGAGTGTCACCGAATTTCGGTAGCGACGTACTCCAAATCAGATTCTCGATTGAAGCGAGGGTAACCTTAGATGCTACCGCGACTCGCCGAGCAGTTTCTTGAAGTGTTCCCAGGCCGGACTCGCCAGACATGACTGCAACGCGCGCCTTTCGACGTACCGCTAGGGAGCCAACAAAATGCCCACCGGTCGCTAAAGCGATTGCCATATCAATCATTAGCGACGTTTTCAATGCTTTTCGCGGACCGGCAAGGATACACGGCTGCCGTGCAACCAACGTCCGATCGATCAGATAGTCAAGCTTGAAGTCGCCCGAGTCTAAATCCGCGCACGTCAGCCGCTCGTAGCTCGGTGGGCTAGCTTCTATTTGCTCGATCGTTGCGCCAGACGCGATGGTCTCATACGCCTTCGTTATTGTCAGGTCGATCCAGTCCTGTCGTTCGCCTTTATCGCATCCGTTCGCGGCGCACCAAGCTCGAACTGCGGCTTTGATTTCGTCTGTCGGAACGTATCTGCGAACCAATAGGTTTGCAATCGAAAAGCCGATAGCCGATTTCGATCTATCGTTGAGACCGTCCGTGTCACCCGACCAACGTCGTGAGAGCAGGCCAGGCTCCGCGATTAGTTGCTGGACGCGTGTAGACAATCCGTTTGTCGATTTGGGAGATTCAACCGGCGAGACAGTTTCTTTGACGGGCAAATCAAGGGGCTTTATTTTTGCAATCGTCAGCGCGGTCTCCGGTTCGACTTTTTCCCAGCTTGAGTTGACGAATTGGGACTTATTCCAAAGAGGAAGCCGTATCAAGTTTCCGAACTTTCCTTCGTCAACTTTATCTTGGCGCGGGTAGATTTCCTTCAGTTTGATTCCAAGTTCTTCGCCAACCTGCCGCCAAAATGTTCGTACTTTCGCGGCCGGTATCGGTTCAGAAAAGAACACCCAGTTGTGCGCGGCTTCGCCTGATTGCGACAATTCCATGAGTGTTGGAATGCCTTGCTGTGTCAAATGAGCATTTACCGCTTCAGCTTTTGCCTTCCACTGTGGATCTGGATCGGACGCCTTATTGTCGAAATCTACGCATGAGCATAGAACCGAGTTATCGGAGCGCACCAAGTAGATGCCGTAGCAGCTCGTTCCCGCTAGATGCTCTGCCACATGTTCTCGGGTTAGTCCGGCGGCAGGCAGAGGACAGAAGCCTGTGCCGGTGCCAACCGCGACGGTGTCCTCTCGGCCCTGAAAATAATCGAGTATCTGATCAACAATCATTGTTGACTCCGACTGAAAAAATGCTGCCGCGCCAGCAACATCACTAGCGCAATGCGACTGAAAAGGGGGTGCCGAAACTGCGAACGCAGCGGCGATGAATGCAACTCAGCGCGAGCAACTCGCCGTACTGAGAATGCAGATTGTAGAGGTTGTAGTGAGCCTGAAGGCCATCGGCGCAGCTCAGGTCAGCGCTATCTCCCCTATTATAGTTTGAGGGGGATTTTGTGACATTTCGGAGGTATCTGACCGATTTCTCCCTAAATGAGTAAAAAGAAATTCAGTCGCCGCTCGCATTTTGACGGTTATTCGCATTTTACAACCGACCGGATTTCGACCGACGTTCCGCAGTGTGAACCGTTTGAGCCTGGCGTGGTCTATTGGTTTCGGAAACGACTGTACCTAGGCAAAGATACGCAGTTGCGGCGCCTCTTCGACATGTTGGCCCATTCTCCCGGAATGTGGGTTCCATCTACGACTATTCAGAGCCGGGTATTCGGAACGTCCTACATCGAGCCTAGCGACGCTTCCGACACAGGTGATCTCCTAAATCAGCGCCTTAGAAAGCTGGTGTCGCGGCTGAAGGAACGGTTCGATGAGGACCACTTGAGCGACTCCGCGAATATTTTTGCCGATAAACGCAGAGGTGCTTCAGGATACGTGTTGTTCGTCTACACAACGCAAATCTACAAGGACGGAGACGCGCCAACCCAACGCGCAGGCGTGGCGTGAATTACACCTCGCACATCTGGCAGGTCTCGATTCGAAGAGCCACCCTGGCCAGGGTGAGTATCAGTCGGACAGACATATAAATATGTCTGTCCGTCCAGATACCTCACCTGCCCGACAATGGGCGAATTTCAAGTCCGGGATGTGTTAGATAAAGATTGTCCGGCCGTTTGACCGTCTTGGCCGACATCGCGATAAAGACCCAGGCGCCAAAGCTCACAGGAGCGCATTAGGCGCCATCGATCCCAAGTCGCACCTATTTCTCGTTTGTTGCCCGCGTGCGGTCATTGCGCGTCTGCGCGCGCCTAGGGGGATAGGGGGGCAATTTCCTACACCTTCAGTGCTCGACCGCACCCCCATAGTTGGGCACAAATTCGCAGGTTTTGCATAGGGGGTATGAATGCAGACGAGACACGACAACGAGGTAGCAACATCGGCACGGCCGGTTAATCGCGAAATTCATGGATCAGAGATGTCAGCGGATCGCAGCGGGGCCGTCCAGGAAATAACCCAAGCATCAGATCGGTTGAGTGCCAAGTGGTCCACGTTCTTCTGGACCTTGAACGAGCCGAACGCCGTCAGACTCGTTTTCCGTCAGACAGGTCCGCACAAATCTCCGAACGGTTTGGCAATTAGAATTACTAAACGCCCGTACCTTAATCTGAACCCTTGGTAATCCACCCCCTGCCGGTGTTCTTAATCTTCAAAACTTTCGCTGGATCGAAGTTCGGCCAATGGATCTTTTCTACGGTCCACCGCTCGTACGTGGCATCAAGGACTAATTCCGTCTGTGATCTTCCGAAGTCATTTCGCGTAGTTCCGTAGCCTTCGATCGAGATTTTTTCCCAGAAGTCGAATGCGATGGCTTCATGCAAAATGAGCGCGATCTCTTCATCAGTTGTCGAAAGTGTTTCCCGGGCGCTATGACCGACCGCAATGACGAGTTGAATCGTCAGGTCGCTTTTCCAAAGCGCGACTCGCGGGATCCGATCTTCGCCCAAATGCGCTCGCAACTTTTCACGCAGTTGTTGGCGAGGGTCGAGAGGCGTAGCTGGCGGTACCGAGACCGGCGCGAGCTGTTGCGAATTCACATCGTCATTGAAGGACTGATTACACCCACTAAGCAGAAGCACACCCAAAAGCCCGCACGAACAAATAATGCGCATGGCTTATTACCCAAGAGTCGGCGAGATGCCCTTCAGCCGTGCGCGGCATCCCAATAAAAAAGGAGCGTCGAAACCGAGACCGCTCCCAAGACGCCGACCAAGGCGCACAACAGAACAGCACCCGGTCCGACGCTCCCTTTCGGGAGCGCGGTCCAAGCACTGCTTCTGTTGTCAAGAGCCCGAAGGCCCAGGTTGGTCGTTTCTTGGGAAGCAGAAACTTGACGCTCGCGCGTCTTCAGATTGTTGAGGTAGCCGTTCGGGCTACGAGTTGAGATCTCCTGGAGTTTGGCCCGGTCCATTGTAATCGACGAGTCAAGCCGCGCCAGGGCGCAAGTGGAACTCCCTAAAGAGGCCGACCAACTGGCGGCGTGGGCGTTATGGGCAATGCAACGTGCCATGATCCCGAAATCAGATCGGAAGTGGTCGCACCGCAGTTCGGATTCGCCTCGATAAACTGAGGACGACTATTCCCTAGACCGGGACCGCGCCTTGCGGAGCAGAGGGGACGTTGCGGTCTATCACGCCGTTTAGAAGGCCAGGGGCACTTATGGCCAGTTGCGACCCCAGCCGCTTCTGCAATTCCAATTCTTCAAAACTTTCGACAGATGGAAAGCGTCCGTTTTCGATTGAAATGTCCATTGCAACTGACGCAACACGGTTCCAAAGCCGGTAATCTGTACCTTCTCCTGCGGTTCATTTCTGTTGTCGCAGGTACGTACCCCGGACGTGCTCGGACGATCACGAACTCTATTGCTGGCGACGACTCCCAAGATTCACACAGAGCCCGTACAATCGGGGGCCTTGCCCACTGGATGAGAACGGGGACACTGGATGCCGACGCTGGATTGGATCGGAAAAAATGCGGTGCTGAACCACCATCGTGAGGTTCCGTACCACTTGCTGAAATGCGACAAGGAATTGTCAGTCGGCGACCCCGGAAGCGGCAATCTATTGGTCCAGGGCGACAATCTCCTTGCGCTCAAAGCGCTCCTGCCCTACTACTCTGGGCAAGTGAAGTGCATCTACATCGACCCGCCGTATAACACGGGCGATGAAAGCTGGATTTACAACGATGCTGTCAACAGCCCAGAGATTCGGGCATGGCTCGGTAAGGCCGTAGGAAAGGAAATGGAAGACCTTTCCAGGCATGACAAGTGGCTCTGCATGATGCACCCGCGTCTGTCTTTGCTGAAGGAATTTCTGAGCCAAGATGGGGCGATTTTTATTAGCATCGACGACAACGCGGCGGCCTATCTTCGGTTGCTCCTTGACGAACTTCTTGGACCGCTGCGATTCGTTGCAAGCATCGTTTGGCAAAAGCGATACTCGCGCGAGAATCGGGCCGCTATTGGAGATGTCCACGAATACATTCTTGTCTATGCGAGAGACCCTGAGCGGTTCAAGAGGTCTCGCAATCGCGTTCCGATGGATGCAAAGAGTGCGAAACCGTACAAGAATTTAGACAACAATCCGCGAGGTCGATGGCGCGCGATTCCAATGACGGCGCAGGGCTTTCGGCCAAATCAAATGTATTCTATCACTACGCCATCGGGCAGAGTGTTGCGACCGCCCGATGGCCGCTGTTGGAGCACAATTGAAAGTGAGTACCTAAAACTTAGAGAAGCGGGGCGCATTTGGTTCGGCAAAAAAGGCAATACAGCGCCGGGAATTATTCGCTTCTTGGATGAAGTGGAAGGCTTGGTTCCTTGGACATGGTGGCCCCATGACGAAGTTGGCCACACCGATGAGGCGAAAAAAGAGATTCGCCAATTGCTCGATACGTCCGATGCCTTTCCTACGCCGAAGCCAGTTCGTTTGATCCGTCGAATCCTTGAAATTGCGACCGACAAAGACTCCCTTGTGCTGGATTCTTTTGTAGGCAGTGGCACCACAGGCCAAGCTGTACTAGAGCTGAATAAAGCAGACGGCGGCAATCGACGTTTCTTGCTCGCCGAGATGGATGAGGCTATTTGCCGCGATGCGACGGCAAAGCGTATTAGCCGCGTGATAGCCGGATATAACTCTCTGCCCGCTACAGGCGGCGGATTCCGATATTGCGTTCTGTCCGCGCCACTTTTTGACTCACGGGGCAATATCCGAGATGGCGTCACGTTTGCCGATCTTGCAGCACACGTCTATTTCACGGAAACCGGGGAACCGATCCCGAAGCGTGCCGGACGGTCGCCATTGCTGGGAGTTCATAACGGCCGAGCCATTTACTTGCTGTTTAATGGCGTTCTAGGGGACAAGCGGCCGAGCGGTGGAAACGTGCTAACACACGCCGTAGCACAATCACTCCCAGACCATCCCAACGGCAAGGGGCCGCGCATCGTCTACGGCGAAGCGTGCCGATTGACCGGCCCATCGCTCAAGCAATACGGTATTTCCTTTCGGCAGGTGCCTTTTGAACTCAAGGTGGATTAGTGGTCATGGCGGACTTAGCGCTCAAAGAATATCAGCGGGAAACGTTAGACGGACTCGGCCGATTCTGCGAGGCGGTGCGCGGCGCGATTGCGGCTAGAGCCGTACGCCCTGTGCATGACGCCTATTACCTGACGACTGGCCGGGACTTTCTGGACGTTCCGCAAATGGCCGGCGTTCCCTATGTCTGCTTGCGCGTTCCCACGGGGGGTGGCAAAACGCTGATTGCAGCTCACGCCGTGGGGACAGTTGCGAAACGATTGGGTCATCAAGACCGGCCGCTATGCCTTTGGGTTACGCCATCTACCACAATTCGCGACCAAACACTCCGGGGATTACGCGACCGCAACCACCCATATCATGCGGCGCTCAAAGAAAGTCTTGGCGTACCGCTGGAAGTCTTGACGCTGGAAGAGGCGCTAACTGCAAACCGTTCGATGATGTCATCTAGCGCGGTCATCATTGTCACGACGATCCAAAGCTACCGCATCGACGATGAAGGAAACCGCCGCATTTACCAAGACAACGGCTACTTGATGGACCATTTTACGGCTATGCCGGAATGGATTCAGCAACAACTTGAGCGGGGCGAGGGCGAGCGGGTTTCCCTGTCGCTTGCCAACGTAATGAAGTTGCGCGGCCCCATCGTCATCATGGACGAAGCGCACAACGCGCGAACAAAAGTATCGTTCGATTCGCTGGCTAGACTTGGCCCGTTGGCGGTTATCGAATTGACGGCAACCCCGCTGCAAGAACACGATCCCACACGGGAACAATACGCCAGCAATGTCTTACACGCGGTTTCTGCGATTCAACTCAAGCGCGAGGGAATGATTAAGCTACCCGTCGAATTGGAATCTCGCGAGGATTGGCTAGACGTGCTTACGCTGACGGTCGATAGGCGAAATGCGCTTGAGCAAAAATCGGCCGAGTGGGGACGGACAAGCGGCCGGTTCATCCGCCCGATTGCCCTGATTCAAGCGCAGCCGCGAAGTAGGACACGCGAGACGCATACTGTAGAGAAAGTCAAAGAGGCGATTAAGCAACTAGGCGTGCCGGAGGATCGTATCCGCATTGCCACGGGGGACGTTGACGAACTCGGGGACGAGGACTTGCGGCACGCTGAATGCACGATTGAATACATCATCACGGTAGAGAAGCTTCGCGAAGGTTGGGATTGCCCGTTTGCTTATGTGCTGGGGTCTGTTGGGAACGTCGCAACGGAAACGGCGGTTGAACAACTTCTAGGCCGCGTGCTTCGGATGCCCGATGCCGTCCCCACGGGGATAGCCCAACTTGACAGGGCCTACGCGATAGTACAAAGCCCAGACGTAGCCGCGACTGCGGAATCGTTATGCGATAGCCTTGTCAACCGGTGCGGCTTTGACCGTGTAACGGTTGGAGACGCGCTGCGTGTTCATCGTCAGACGGACAGACAACCGCTTTTGGCACTATCGTCAATTGCGGTTTCCGGTCCGCCGAACGCTTCACGGCTGTCGCCCGCCGTCAGAGAAAAAGTGCGATTCGACCAAGCGACCAAAACGATTCGCGTTCATGCACCATTGACCCGTGACGAAGCTGTAACGCTACGCGACGCCCTACCGTCCGAAGCGGATCGGACCGCCGTTGAGAACTACTGGCAGGCGGAACGTGAGGTCGGCACCGTTCCCAAGCGGTTAGACGAATACGCCAAGCCACTGCGCATCCCGCAGTTGGCCTTGAGGGATGGGCAACGACTACTGCGATTCGAGCCGATTGAATTAGACGAGTTCAATTGGAACCTTGAGCAATGCTCGCCCGCGTTGACTCCGGCTGAGTTCTCAGACGAACTCAATATCGGTGACCGGGTATCTGTCGGCTTGAATGAGCAAGGCGCGGTGCGAATCGGGGGCGTGGAACAAGTCATCGTGCGTCAATTATCGTTTCTGACGGATGGTGGCACATGGACGAGAGACGAATTGATTCGCTGGCTTGACCAAGAATTGCACCGTGGCGGACAACAGGCTGGACTTGCGGCTGCGGAATCGCAGGCATGGTTAGATCGCGTAGTCGAGTATCTAACAACGGAACGGAGCATCCAACTTGCAATGGCAGTGCGGAAGCGGCACGAATTAGCGGACGTGCTGTTTGACCGTGTGATTGCACACGGGCGCCAACAGGTGCGCCGCGCGGCCGAAATGCTGTTTTCGGAAGTGGCTGAGCGGCGACTTGAAACGTCGCCCGAAATGACATTCGAGATTGCCGAGCAAGACTATTGCGCCTATCGCCAGTATCGGGAAGGCCCGTTCAGCTTTCAGAAACACGCTTTCGATTTGATCGGCGATATGGGTAATGCCGAAAGCCATTGCGCCAAGAAAATAGACGATCATCCGAACGTCAAGCGATGGATTCGCAACCTTGTGCATGAAAGCGCGGGCGGTTTCAGCTTGCCACTGTCGCCGGGGCGATTCTTCCCCGACTTCATTGCAGAATTAAATGACGGTCGCATAGCCATTGTGGAATACAAAGGTGGCCACATTGCCAACGACCCAAAGGAACTCCACAAGGAAACGGTGGGAAACTTGTGGGCCGCGCGTTCCGGCGGCAAGTGCGTATTCGCGCGCGTGATCGACGAAGATTGGGCGAAGCTGGAAGCGGCTTTGTCGGCAGTGCGATGATTTGCCCGCTACGGGATTAGAACTGGCTTGTCGATTTGTATTTCTAACGTGTTGGCGTTCCGCGAAACCATTCCGCTTGTCGATCTACGCTGTGTGGCCAGGCTTTTACCCGCCGCAAGGCTTCCGCTATTTAGCGGCCGACGAACTCGCCTGCCTACCTTCAAGGCAGTCTCATGCCGCATAGATAGCGAACACTAGGCATCCTTTCGCTTGCGCTGCGCCACTTAATGCGGCCAGCCGCTTCGTCTCGATTAGTCGGCGAGTGCGGTTCCGCGTTGGTTTTACGGCGTTGTAATGTTGTCGGCGAATGCAGTAGGCAACTAGTAAGCGTTTGCGGGGGTGCCGCCGGAGTCCCTTTTTTCTTAGACCGCAGCCCTGCAATTGATCTTGATTCGCTCGACTGTTAGGCGGGCTGTCGCTATCTCGTTCGGGCCGTGGCATTCAATCACGGCCACTCGCAGTGAGCGGGATGGCTGCCCGAACGGAGTTACAGGTGGTACGGCATTCTTGACAACGCGATTTAATTTGATACGCTGACCCTGACAAGTGAAGTCATTGTGAGCCGCACGGGTTTTTGCCCGCTGCGGCTTTTTTATTGGGCTGACCCTAACTTGGAGAAACCGAATGGCGCTCCCTGATGGCATCTCAACGAAGGAATTGAAGGCGAACGGATTCACCCCAATCTCTTTCAAGCACAAGCTCCACAATTCGTATAGGCATGTCTGCAAAGGATGCGGCAAAACCTTCAAAAGCACACTCAATACTCTATGTGCCGGATGCATGCGAAAGACCCTGTAGGCCCATGAACTTACTTGGAGCAATAGCCATGACAACTTACTTATTCGTGACCAGTCCCGACTACGAACCGGAGCGAGTGTGCATTGATAACGTGTGGTGGAGCTGCCCAGAAGACGCGAAAGATGGAGAGACAGCGCTCGTCTACGTCACTGGTCAAGGCATAACGTACGAATGGGATTTGGTTTCAGACTCTAGGCCGTGCCGAGAGAAGAAATGGCCGTATGAGTGCGACGTGCAATACGCTCGGACGTTTGATCCGCCGATTGCGATGAAAGAAATTCGCGCCGCAATTACTCGCGAGGAGTGGCGAAGGCCCTACGGCAATTTTCAAGGCATCGTCGATGGCGTGGGAATACCGGAGCTAGCAGCCAGACGCCTGCGTGCGATGCGGGGGCGTGGACCGTTGGTAAGTCACTAATCTATCAAGGGCGTCGGCACTGTGCCGGCGCCCTTTCTATTTGGCAATGACTTTTTTCTCTGCTTCGGCAAGCTGTGCTTTAAGCAACCGATCTTGTTTACTCTGAAAAGCAAAGAACCAGTAGGCGAATCCAACTGCCGCGATCCCAAGGCCAATCCCAAACAACCAACTGCACTTGCGGGTAAGTGACTCTTGAAATTCTTCTAGCTCAGTGAGTTGGGCATCTCGAACCTCAACCCCTGCCCGCAAATCGTCGGCCGAAGCTGCCAAGACAAAATGCTCTTTCTCCTTTGCCAGCAATTCTGGAACCTCTCTCTCCATATCATCAAAGAATTGCTTATCCCGCGCAGGTAATTCAGTTGCGGCATCTTTGTAAGTCTGTTCGGTCAATGCCCGCAACTCAGTCTGTCCCCAGATATTCCCTTGCTCTAATATGGTTGCCATTTCGTTTCGGCGTTTTGCTTTTTGCTCGTCCGGTATTACTGCCACAGCGTCTATAAAGTCATTGAATCTAGATGCAGCGAGTAAACCTCTAGCTTTGATGCTGTCGCGATGCTTTTGCAATAGCGACTGCTGATCTTTCCAGCGACCAACTTCGAGATTCGCCCGCACTGTTTCCATTTCGAGGGAGAATCTTTGCTCCCTCAATTTCTCGCTCTGCTGGAAGTTGACGACATACGCCGCGATTGCGAGAGCAAGTCCGCCAGTCGTCAAGAACTTGTAGAGATTGTCCGTCGATACCGAAGGAACATCCATTCGATTCGCCCCCGTTGTTCGTGCAATGAAACCATGCGGCATTTTAGCAAAATCGCAGAATGTTCGTGTTCGCGGGGGTAGCCTACCCATTGAAATACTTGACGGGTATCAGCGGGCGGATAGGCTGAACGGCTGTCTACGCTGCCGACTCAAACGGAATCGCAAAATGGAAACAGCAGTTCGCATCTTGTGGGTTGCCGCTATTTGCGTGGCGACCGTCCCCCACTGTCTCGCGGACGAAATTGAATTATCGAATCGCAAGACCCTGACGGGGGTACTAGCCATTTCCAGCGATGGCAAATTCGCTTTCTCATATGAGAACGTCGTGACAGGAAAACGCTCCACGGGGGGCAAGTACAAACCAACCGTGACGGAGTTGAAGTCGGGAACCGTCGTTAAGGAATTGGAATGGAATATCGACGAATGGCGGCGCCCGATAGACGCTGTCTTCTCTCCTGACGGAAAGAAAATACTAGTCATTCACGATGCAAACGGCAGCTATGGCGGTAAGTTGTTTGACTTGGAAACCGGGGAGATGGTTTTTAATCTTCGGCACGACCTTTCAAAGTTGGCCGTCTTTTCGCCTGATAGCCAAAGGCTGTTATCGTCTGGCGAGTCTAAATCGGAAGATGGCGGAATGGGTGCCGTATTGCTGTGGGACTTGGCCAATAGAAAGCGAACGGCAATGAGCGGGCCGATCCATGCGGCGAAGGCGATTGCAATTGCGCCAAACGGAAAATTCGCCGCTGCAACAGACTTTGGGGTAAAGCCTGTCGCATACGTGTGCAACACCGGCAACGGTAAAATTGCGTGCGAACTGGTAGGACATACCAAAGACCTAGCAGCCGTGGCGTTCTCAGCGGATTCAAAAATGGTCGCGACGGGCGATTCAGACGGGGAGATACGGCTGTGGGCAATCCCGAGTGGTAAGCCGGTCGCTGACTTTGACGATCATCAAGCGGCAGTTATCTCGCTCGCGTTTCACCCCAAAAGGAATCTTTTGGCGTCATCCGGGGGGGATGGGACGATCAAGATTTTCGACGTGGCGAAAAAGAAAGTTGTCTCGACAACGAAGCTAGACAAAATGGATTACTGCCAACGTCTGGAGTTCACAGACGACGGCGAAAAACTTATCGCCCGCGAATCGTTCTACTCGAAGGGGCTTGCACTTTGGAACGTTAAGCTGTCCGACTAGTGGCGACAGCAGAGCGGTTGACGATCATCATTCGGCCGATGGTCGCCGGGCTAATGGCACTAGCCAAGCAACCGCTCTAGCTGTGACTCGACAGCGGCCCTGTCGTCTTGGTTCTTAACCGGCCGACGGAATCTCATTGCAAACGGCTTGCCCGCTACGTAAGCTGTTGAGCTAAACCGCAGATTAGGGGATACCTCAGAACAGGGAGCAAGCCAGTGAGACGCACAACAAAATTGATTCTGACCGTGGCCGTCCTTCTCGCCGCGACTTCTACCGCACTGGCCGTTCCCGTCCCACTCGAAAGCGATCCGAACAACGCTTGGACCGTCTCAGTCGTGGCCCCGGCGGGCCAAGGCAACAGCACTGTATTTGCGCCAGTGCCAGCCGACTACGTGGGAGCAACTCCCCTTGGCTATTACAGCGATGCCAACATGGCTATCGGAACCGTTTTTGGTTCCGGGGGCGAAGATACGATTCGGCTGTTTAAGACATTCGTCTACGCCGATTCACCGACTACCGTTCATCTACCGATCTACGTAGGCGGGGACGATGGCCACAGCGTGACGTTGAATGGAGCAACCATTCTGACTCACGTTCTCGGCGGACCATTCAGCGAAATTACCTTGGACCTACACCCCGGAATCAATGAGCTAGAAGCGGCTGTCTACAACGGTCCGGGCGCGTCATTGATTCAGTTGACGACCAATCCATCGCTAGGCCAGATTAGTGCGGTCCCCGGACTGTTTATGAACGCTGACGGCAATTTTCCCAACGTGCCGGAACCATCGACGATAATCCTTGCGGTAACGTGTGTACTTGGATGTATAGCGTTCAAAAGTCGTCTAGCAAGCTAAGGGGCGCCGTCGTCGCCTTGACAAAATGCCGTCAAGGCCATCGACGATTCGCAAATGACCATCTTAGAAACTATTCCGTGGAAGGAAATCATTTCCCTTTTTGGGATCACGGTCTTAGTGCTCGGCTTGCTCTACTTCTCGGTCATCAATCCGTGGCGGGCGTCTCGATACTCTTTTAAAAAAGGTGGCCCGAGACTCAAACTTTCGTTTGATCGGACCAATCAGTCTTGTGTGCATGTTCAAGAGAACGATCCGCCGCAACCGACTAGGAGCCGACGGGATGTAACCATGCCGACAATGGCGGTTGAGTCGCCCAAAGAGATAACTGTTTGGATCAGCGTCAAAGTCGTGAACGTCCTTGAGAACCCGGAGCGTGATTGCAAAGGCTACTTGAGGCAGATTTATCAGTACACGCCGACCGGTAAGAGAACGCTTTTCGATAATCCACAACAGCTAATCTGGTCGTTCAATGGTGGTGACGGCAAAGTAATGCCGAAGGACAAGCCAGAATATCTGAACGTCGTATCGTTCCATTCGACGCTGCCGGGATTCGTGATTCGCTTTTATTCGGGAGAAGGTGGGGCAATCAAAGTCCTGGACAAACAGGATTACAGCAAGCGTTCCGGCACGTTTTACCTAGTCGTCATGGCACACGGCGAGAATGCCCAGGCTGGAACGGTTACTCTGAAAGTCGATTGCGGCGAACCGGGCAAGCAAACCGTTTCAGAAGTCCAGGAACCGTGGTGCCATCGATTTTGGCCACGATCCGCTTAGACGCCTAACACTTTTACCACTGCGACCCCGACTGCGGTAGCGAATTGATCCGGCACCAATAAGGAGACCGACGATGGATTGGGACAAGGTAGATTGGCGGTCATTCGCTGACAATGACCGACCCCGCGACAAGTCCGACAAAGATATTATTGCTGGCGGGGGAGTCGTGCCTTGCCGAATCTGTGATTCGATGTTTGGCAGACTGAGGCTCACAAAGCGATACTGCGGCAAATGCTTCAATGGCTTCTGTGAGGGCGAGCATGGCACATTTTCGCAGGGCAGAGGGGCCTACTGTGTGCAGTGCGAGGAATGACTAGGCAATCGGCTCTAGCTCAACTCCAAACATTCGCGAACCACGGCGTGTCACGGAATATCGAACCCGCTCGGCGCCTTCGCTCTGGGCAATCAATCGACTGCTACCGACTGAAACCCTCATTTCTTCGCCGTGCCAAAAGGGATCGCACTCTAGCTCGGCGCGCTGCAAGTACGCCAAGAATGCGTCGGCATCGTCTGGCACAAGCTGAATCTGATTCGGCCAGCGTGCGGCTACGTGCGCGTCAAAGGCGTAAGTCTCGTTCATCGTGTCCCCTTTGAATTTGAACAGCGAAGATGCTAGGCCGGTCGGTATCTTACCAGACTTGAAAACGGCGAGAAACTTGACCGACCCTACCCCCTCGCTAAAATACGGGGGTGCCTAGCAATGGGCACAAGAGCCGGTTGACGTTCCTGCCCCACGTCAAGCGGCTCGATTTATTTGAGGGCTTGGACGTGCCAAGAGGGACGCCAGAATGAAGGCTCACACGTCAGACACTTGTCCGATGGGATTTTGCCGCGACAACACTCAAGCCGCTCGAATCAATCGGTGTCTCTACAATGGCGTCAGAGACGTAGGCGAGTTAGCTAGACTTGCGGGCGCTACGACAAACCGGGTCCACTCACACCTGACAAAGGCTAGGCGAGTCGGCTGGTATGCCGCCTTGACCGGGGGTCGCTCGAAAAGCCGCTAGGATTTAACTTGGTACCCCAGTGGTACCCCAAGAATCAAAACCGCTGTTTTCGCGGTTAAATAGTGCGAAATCGGATAGACTCAAAATCCAGCCTTATGTCGGCGCATTCGCATTGCGTACGATCTTAAGAACTTGCGAACGGTGGGATGTAGACAGCGTGGGCCAAGCCGCGATGACTTTGGCAAGGTCGCCATCTGCGGACTCGCTTCGACCGGAAAATGCCCCGGTTTCTGCACCGCGCGGGACTACCGATTGCCCTAAGTCTTTACCGCACAATACACTTGGGTCGATAGATTCGGGTCCAGTATCGCCCGCTACACAGGGTGCGGGTTGAACCGTGGTCGTTGCCGCAGACTATGTCGAAAATGTTTAGGCCTGGTTGAGGCACACACTACTTGTCGCGTAGCGCCCAAGGTCTCGGTCAAGATACTCTTTTTCAGCGATTCTTTAGGTCCTCTAGGCAGGGTCTGCTTCATTCGTCAATCGGCAGGCGAACTCTGCGGCCCAGTGTCGGCAATCCGCGCCGATTATCGACGCCTCAACTCACGCTGTAGGTCGCGCTCGTCAATCGCCTCTGATAGCTGCCACTTGTCCATTCCCTCGGGATTAATTCCAAGTTGGGCCGCGAAGATGAGTTGCTTGCTCGTCGGCTGGTCTCGTAAAGCGCGAGGCCGCAACTTGCCCGCCCCTGCGAGGAATAGCAGCGCTGCAAAGCCAGCCATCACAGCCAGCGAAGTCTAGGAACTCGCCCACTGGGTCCATGCCACGGCTGCGAAGACAATGCCGATGATCAGCGCTAAGATCGCAAAGATAGCGCGGGTGGTTTGTACAATCGCCGAGCATGCCAGAACCTGCCCCTCGGCGGGGCTTTTCTAGGGCGGTAGGATGAGGCGGATGGAAAACACCCTACCCCGCCGCCGGTTTCAGTTCAGCATTACGCTCATGCTGCTGCTCGTGACGCAGGTCGCGGTGCTGCTTGCGTGGAGAATTGCGCTCGATGAACCTCGACGAACAGAAACAAACGCGAAACGTGCGGCTTGGGTCGAGACCCTGCAGATTCTTGAAGGTCAACGATCCGCAGTTCACGGCCCTGAATTGGAAAACCACATCGCTAACGCTCGCGAGGCCATAGAGCAATTGGATCATCGACAACTACCAGACCTGTCGTCCGGCTGCTGGCGACCAAGTCAACCTTAGGACACCACCCGCCAGTGGCCTTCGTTGCTCGAACCAGTCCCAGTGACCCGCTATGGCCACCGCATCCAAACGCCCCTGGTTTCACTCGGGAGACGTTCCATGAATTTTAGAAGGTGGCTTCTCGCTGGATTGTGCGCTCTCGGCGTAGTCAGTTGTGCTTCATGCATCCCCTGCGATCATCCACTTTGTGATCAAAAGACCGCCGTCGCCGACGACGCCCTAATCGGTGACTGCCTGCTCAACTACGGCGAGGATAAAACTTCGTTCAACCTTGCCATTGGCAGAAAGGGCGACTCCAAGAATGTCTTGGAATGGCTCACGTGCGGCGTCGAAGACCAGCGCGTCGAAGTCCTACGACATGACATCCGAATGCCTGCGGCTTCTGATCGATGGTCATATCACTATTTTCGCCTGTGCTATGCGGGTAATGATCTTATCCCACCTACCCTCATGCTCAGCGACATCGTTGATTCTGACGCTATCAACACCGTTCTTGGGGTCGAATGGCTTGCCATTCTTTTTGAGGTACGACTCGCAGTATTTTGAACTTCTTTCCGCCTGGATTTTGCAAATCTCCAGATGAGTAAGGATAAAAAAGCGTTCGTCGAACTGTTCGTGTGAAACCTTCAGTATTTGGCACAGCACCCAAAAGTCCGGCGTCGTTTCCAAGTCCTTCTTTCCGAGATTGGTAACGAATTTAGCCTTTTGGCTAGTTTTAACTTCGATCTTCAGAGCCAAGTGCTTTGACCCACTGATTGCGTATAGGTCCACGCTCTTGTGATGGCCATAAGTGATTGTTGCAAAGACGCCGCGCTTGTTGAGTTCGCTGCAAACGCGGAATTCTCCAGCCATACTTAGCAAGTAGGGTTCGATTAGCATGTTCGGCTAAAATCCTCGGATAGACTGGGTTGCTTGACCGCTCACATGATCGCTGGTTAAAATCCGAGACAGTTGGGCAGCAATGCTCAACACGGCCGTGCTAGGTTCCTGCCCCACCTAGCGCGGCTTTTTTATGCGCATTGCAGGTATTTTCTTCGACGAGCTTCCACTCGTCGAACATTGCCTCGAATTGTTCGGCGTCTGAAATACCTAGCCAGTTCAAGATTTCGTAGCTTTGAAGTATATCGTAGAGCGAACAAAAGGTACTGATTACAACCGCCCATGTCGGGACAGCCATTAGAACGGGGGCTCCCTCGGTGGAACAAAAAACGTCCAGGAATGACGTTGAAATTGCTGCACAATCAGCATGCACAATCGAACTAGCTTGCTTGTAGATCGACACGTAATCAGTTTCTAGTCGGATTTTGCAGAGCCGATCCTTTGATGCTGTTAGTGAGTCTCGTTTCTTAGCCATCGAGTGCAAGTCAAGCTTGGTCCACTGGCGTTGAAAACGATCGGTATGCGAGTCGAAACCGGGATTCAATTCTTTTTGGGCCTTGATTGCTTTCGCTTCGATCGCTTCCAAGTCAATGTCAAGATGCTCCTTAATCGCCGGCTCACCGGATGCCGCACGGGCCTTCAAGTGGTTTCCGATCGCCATGAAGCGAACGAAAG
>Ga0070665_100000651_pt1 | contig 46896 bp, 53 predicted proteins | sample KBSS13metaG_FD_65862 | JGI IMG/M metagenome (GOLD analysis project Ga0070665, IMG submission 65862) | Switchgrass rhizosphere microbial communities from Kellogg Biological Station, Michigan, USA - KBS S1-3 metaG | ecosystem: Host-associated > Plants > Roots > Rhizosphere > Soil ...
TGAAGACGTGCTGGCCGACGAAGGTGCCGCCGCGCGACAATGGCTCCATCGCGCCGTCGATCAGCACCTGGCCGTTGGGCAGCTCGCGCCGGCCCTTGGAGGAGAAAGAGAAAAGCGTGCCGGCGCCGCCCTCGATGTCGATCCAGCCGTCGGCGCGGGTGGCGCCGCTGTCATAGTTGAGCTCGTACAGCTCCTCCTTGCGCGCCATGATCGCATTGCCGAGCGCCTTCAGCATATGCGCGCGCTCGTGGAAGCTGAGCTTGCGCAGCGCCGGCCCACCGACCTTGCGGGCATGATCGAGCATGGCCGGATAATCCAGGCCCTTCGCGCCGGTCTCGGCGACGACGTGGCCGGTGACGGCGCTACGGACCTCCTCGAGATCGCCGGTGCCTGAGACCCAGTGGCCCTGGGCATAATTGAGCAGCTTGAGAGTCTTCATGACGTTTCCTTAGTGCAAAATCCGGGCGGCGACACGGGCTGGATTTGCGGGCATGATCGGGACGGGGAGAAGGCGCCGATGATCGAGCCCGTCAGAGTGATAGACCTGGCCGAGATCGAGGCGGCGCGCGAGCGGATCAGGGGGACGGTGCTGCGCACGCCGCTGGTGAGGCTCGACCTCGGGCCGGACGGGCCGGACATCCGGCTGAAGCTCGAAAATCTCCAGCCGACCAACAGCTACAAGATTCGCGGCGCCATGAATGCGGTCGGCCGGCTGAGCGGCGTCGAGCGGGCGCGCGGCGTCTGGACGGTGAGCGCGGGCAATGCAGGGCAGGCGATTGCCTACGCGGCGCGGGCCGCTGGCATGCCCTGCACGGTGGTGGCGATCGAGAGCGCGCCGCAGACGAAGCTGGACCGGATGGCGGCGTTGGGCGCGCGCATCCTGCCGGTGCCCTATGAGGTCGCCTGGCAGGCGGTCACCGACCACGCCTATGAGGGCATGGATGGCCTGTTCATCCATCCGTTTGACAATCACGATTTCATTGCCGGCCATGCGACGATGGGCCTGGAGATTATCGAGGACGCGCCCGAGGTCAGCGCCGTGATCACCGCGATCGGCGGCGGCGGGCTGATCACCGGCGTGGCCAGCGGGGTGAAGGCGAGGAAGCCCGATGTGCGTGTCTATGGCGCCGAGCCGGAGACGGCCGCGCCTTATGCCTTGTCGCGGCGGGAGGGGCGGCCGGTGAAACTCCCAGACTGGCAGTCGAGCTTCGTCGACGGCGCCGGCGGCCAGAGCATGATCCCGCGCATGTGGGAGCGGATGCTGCCTTTGGTTGACGAGGCGATTGTGGTCTCGCTCGACAAGACCCGCGCGGCGATGCGGTTGCTCGCCGAGAAGGCGCGGGTGATCGCGGAGGGGGCCGGGGCTTTGTCCCCGGCTGCGGCCTTGAGCGGGGCGGCGGGCGAGGGGACGATCGTCTGCGTCATCTCGGGCGGGAATATCGACCTGGCCAAATTCTCGGCCCTGATCGCGGACTGATCATTTGCCGGTGAAATTCGGCTTCCGCTTTTCCATGAAGGCGGCCACGCCCTCGCGATAATCGTCGGAGAAGCCGAGCTCGCGCATCGCGTCGCGCTGGCGGTCCAGCTCGGCGTCGAGGCTCTGGCCCCAGCTTTCGCGCAGCATCGTCTTGATCCGGGCGAGACCGCGAGTGGGGCCGGCGGCGAAGCGCTGGGCCAAAGTGTCGACCTCCGCATCCAACTGCGCGTCGTCGACCGCTTTCCAGATCAGGCCCCAGTCGGCGGCGCGCTCCGCCTCCAGCGGCTCGCCGGTGAGGGCAAGGCCGAGGGCGCGGGCCTGGCCGACCAGGCGGGGCAGCACCCAGGTGCCGCCGCTGTCCGGGATCAGGCCGATGGCGGCGAAGCTCTGGATGAACTTCGCGCTCTTCGCGGCGATGACGATGTCGCAGGCCAGAGCGATATTGGCGCCGGCGCCGGCGGCGACGCCGTTCACCCGGGCGATCACCGGCATGGGGAGGTTCACGAGCGTGCGGATCAGCGGATTGTAGCGCAACTCCACCGACTCGCCGAGATCGACCGCCTCGCCGGGCGCCACCGCGCGATCGGCGAGGTCCTGACCCGCGCAGAAGCCGCGGCCGGCGCCGGTCAGGACCAGGCAGCGCGCCTCACCAAGCTGCGACAGCGCGTCGGCCACCTCCTCGTGCATCTGCACGGTGAAGCTGTTCAGCCGGTCAGGGCGGTTGAGGGTGAGGCGGGCCACGCCGCCTTCGATCTTGAACGCGATGGTTTCGTAAGCCATGCCGCCTGTCATGAAGGCAGATGCACTGGCGGACAAGATCGCGCGGGCCATGCTCGCGGCCGAGGGCACCGGCCCCGCCTGGGGGATCGAGATCGAGGAGGCGCGCGAAGGCTATGCGCGAATCCGGATGACGCTCACCGCCGCCATGCTCAACGGCCATGGCATCGCCCATGGCGGAATGATCTTCGCGCTGGCCGACACCGCCTTCGCTTATGCCTGCAACAGCCGCAACGTGGCGAGCGTGGCGGCGCAGGCCTCGGTCGTGTTCCTCGACTCGGCGCGGGAGGGCGAGCTGCTGGTCGCCGAAGCGTGGGAGTCGGCGCTTGCCGGGCGCTCCGGCGTGACCCATGTCAAAGTGCGCACCGCCGACGGGCGCGCGATTGCGGAATTTCAGGGCTACAGCCGGACGCTCGGCGGGCCCGCAGTGGAGATCGAAGAATGACCGAAGCCTTCATCTGCGACGCCATCCGCACGCCGATCGGCCGCTATGGCGGGAGCCTCTCGTCGGTGCGCGCGGACGATCTCGGCGCACATCCGATCCGGGCGCTGATCGAACGCAATCCGAATGTCGACTGGGGCGAGGTCGAGGACGTGATCTATGGCTGCGCGAACCAGGCGGGCGAGGATAATCGCAATGTCGCGCGCATGGCGGGCTTGCTTGCCGGATTACCCGACACCGCCGGGGGCGTGACCCTGAACCGGCTCTGCGGCTCGGGCCTCGACGCGGTGGCGATGGCGGCGCGGACCCTGCGGAGCGGCGAGGGCAGCCTGTTCGTCGCCGGCGGCGTGGAGAGCATGAGCCGCGCCCCGTTCGTGGTGGCCAAGGCGACCAGCGCGTTCGACCGCAAGGTGGAGATGTACGACACGACGATCGGCTGGCGCTTCGTCAACAAATTGATGAAGGCGCAGTTCGGCGTCGATAGCATGCCGGAGACGGCGGAGAATGTGGCCGAACAGTTCGGCGTCAACCGCGAGGATCAGGACCGGTTCGCGGTGGAGAGCCAGCGCCGCGCCGCGGCCGCGCAGGCGAACGGGCGGCTGGCGGCGGAGATCGCGCCGGTCTCGATCCCGCAGCGCAAGGGCGATCCCGTCATCGTCGACCGGGACGAGCATCCGCGCGAGACCTCGGTCGAGGCGCTGGGGAAATTGAAGCCCATCGTGAAGGAAGGCGGGACAGTGACCGCCGGCAATGCGTCGGGGGTGAATGACGGGGCCGCCGCCCTGCTCATCGCCAGCGAGGAGTCGGCGAAGCGCAATGGCCTGACCCCCCGTGCCCGCATCCTCGGCGCGGCGGTGGCCGGCGTGGCGCCGCGGATCATGGGCATCGGCCCGGCCCCGGCCTCGCAGAAATTGCTGCAGCGGCTCGGCCTGACCGCGGGGCAGATGGACGTGATCGAGCTGAACGAGGCGTTCGCCGCGCAGGGCCTGGCGGTGCTCCGCCAGCTCGGCGTCGCGGACGATGCGCCGCACGTGAACCCCAATGGCGGCGCGATCGCACTCGGCCATCCGCTCGGCATGTCCGGCGCGAGGTTGGCGCTGACCGCCACCGAGGAGCTGCAGCGGACGGGCGGCCGCTATGCGCTGTGCACCATGTGCATCGGCGTGGGACAGGGCATCGCGATGGTGATCGAGCGCGTCTGAGGAGCGCGGCCATGAAGGGCTATATCGTCGCCAATGTGAACGTGCGGGACCCCGGCGGCTACGAGGCTTATCGCTCGCAGACCGCGGACATCATTGCGAAATATGGCGGGCGCTTCCTGGTCCGCGGCGGCGAGATCGAGGTCCGCGAAGGTGATCCCGGAATCTCGCGGCTGGTCGTGCTTGAATTTCCCGACATGGACGCGGCGCGGACCTTCTACGACAGCCCCGAATATCGGGCGATCCTGCCGCATCGCTGGGAAAATTCGACCGCCACCTTGTTTCTGGCCGAAGGCGTCTAGCCGTCCACCTTCGTGAATGCCTTCTGCGCGTCGCGGCCGATCCATTTCGCGGTCTTGTCGGATGAAGCTGCCAGCCGGTTCGCCATATGCCGCGCCGCACCACGGAGCGCCGGGCTCTGCTTCCCGCCGATGCTGCGCAGGGCCCAACTGACGCCCTTCCTGATGAAATTGCGCTTATCCGTGGCGGCGGCCTCGATCAGGGGCAGGCGCTCAAGGAAGGGTTCGTCGATCCGTTTCTTGTCATGCAGCGCGAGGCTGGCGAGGAGGGCAAACGCCATGCGCTTCACCCATTCGTCCGGATCGTCCGCCCAGCGGTCCACCATCGCGAAGGCGTGCGGGCTCTGGTCGAAGAGCTTGAAGGCGAGGGTGTCCGGCGTGGCCCAATTGTCCATGTCGCGGGTCCAGGCGTCCATCTGTCCGGGCGTCAGCGCGGCCGGGTCGGCGACATAGGCGACGAGCAAACGTGCCTCGTAGACCCGCGTGTCCCACAGCGCTTCGGCCAGGGCATGATCGCGGCCAAGCTGCTTCGCCACCTTCTGGATGTTGGCCATCGACACGCCGAGCACGCGCTCGGCCGTGACGATCCCGTAGCGCGCCATGCCGTCGCGGACCTTCGCCTCGCCAAGCGCCTCGAGCGCGGTCATGGCTTCGGCGAGACGCGTCATGTGGCGAAGCTGTAATGCGCCATCGGGCAGCGGCGCATGCGCACCGGGCGCCCACCGATCACCTGCAACATATAGTCCTGGCCCTGCCGGGTGATGCGGGTGCGCGTGACCTCCGGACTGGGCAGGCCGATAAATTCGTGCGCCATTGGGTCGCCGACCGCCTCATGGGTGATGGTAACGACCAGCATCCCGTTCTCGATCCGCCACAGGCCTTCGCGCCCCGACGCGCCATAGCGGCCGCTCGGGTCGTAATAGTCGCCCGTGTCGGTCAGGCAGTTGGTCGAGACTTCCGCCCAGCCGCCGGCGAGCCAGCGGCTCAGTGCGTCGTCGGGATCGCCGGTCGGTGCGGGTGCCGCGGCAATCTGGTCGACGGGTGCCGCCGGAGCAGCGGGTGCGGCCGGAGCCCCGCTGGCCGGTGCCTCGGCGGGCGTGGTCGACCGGCGGCCCAGCGTGAAGGCCAAAGCGAGGGCGAGGAGCAGGATCAGCCCCGCCATGGCGGCGATCAGAAGCGTGGTCCGGTTCGGCCTCATGCGTCCTGCTTCAATTTGTGCAGGATGATCGCATTGCCGTCCGGATCCTTCACCACCGCCATGTGGCAGCCGGGGCCTTCAATGCCCTCGCCGGCGACCTCCGCGCCCTTCATCTTCAGGCCGGCAACGAGGCCGTCCAGATCCTCCACCTCCAGCGCGATCATGCCGCCGGCGCTGGCGCTCGGCTTGCTTTCGGAGACATTGGTGATGGCGAGGCAGCCGCCGCCGGGCAGGTCGAACTCGACCCACGGGCTCGTAGCGCCCGCTTGGCTGGGCGGCAGGCCGAGCGTGTCTTCATAGAAAGCACGGGCGCGTGCCATCTCCGTCACGGGATACATGGTGAAAGCGACCCGTTTAAACATCCTCTGTCTCCCCCGGCTCTGCTATAGCGGGGTTAGATGTAGCTTGGGAACGGCCCGGAATCGACTGGGCGGAATTCGTTGACCGATCGGTCGATTAATGCTAGACGCGCGCCGCGCGACAGGAGCCTGAGATGTACACGACCGAGATGCAGAAGACGGCGCAGATCGTCTCCACCGAGGATCCGGAGAAGCTCGCCGCCTTCGAGGCGCGGGTCGCCGCGGACGAGTTCATCGAGCCGAAGGACTGGATGCCCGAGGCCTATCGCCGGACGCTCACCCGGCAGATCAGCCAGCATGCGCATAGTGAGATTGTCGGCATGCTGCCCGAGGGCAACTGGATCTCCCGGGCGCCTTCGCTGCGCCGCAAGGCGATCCTGCTCGCCAAGGTGCAGGACGAGGCGGGGCACGGCCTCTATCTCTATTCGGCCGCCGAGACGCTCGGCACGAGCCGCGAGGAGATGATCGAGGCGCTGCACTCGGGCAAGGCGAAGTACAGCACGATCTTCAACTATCCGACGCTCACCTGGGCGGACATCGGCGCGATCGGCTGGCTGGTCGACGGCGCCGCGATCATGAACCAGGTGCCGCTGCAGCGCACCTCCTACGGGCCCTATGCGCGCGCCATGGTCCGGGTGTGCAAGGAGGAGAGCTTCCACCAGCGCCAGGGCTATGAAATCATGATGGCGATGTGCGCCGGCACCGAGGCGCAGAGGCGGATGGCGCAGGACGCGCTGAACCGGTGGTGGTGGCCGAGCCTGATGATGTTCGGCCCGACCGACGACAACAGCCCCAACACCGCCCAGTCGATGCGCTGGCGGATCAAGCGCGACACCAATGACGAGCTCCGCCAGAAGTTCGTCGACATCACCAAGCCGCAGGCCGACGCGCTCGGCCTGACCGTGCCGGACCCGGACCTCGTGTGGAACGAGGCCAAGGGCGGCCATGATTTCGGCCCGGTGGACTGGGAGGAATTCTACGCCGTGGTCCGCGGCGAGGGCCCGGTCGCCAAGGAGCGGATCAAGGCCCGCCGCGATGCCTGGGAGCAGAATGCCTGGGTGCGCGAGGCTGCTGCTGCTTATGCCGAGAAGAAGGCGCGGAAGGCGGAGGCGGCATGAGCAAGGACTGGCCGCTCTGGGAAGTCTTCGTCCGCGCCAAGGGCGGGATGTCGCACCGCCATGTCGGCAGCGTGCACGCGCCCGATGCGGAGATCGCTTTGCGCCACGCCCGCGACACCTATACGCGGCGGATGGAGGGGGTGAGCCTCTGGGTCGTGCCCTCGGCCTCGATCATCGCCTCCGATCCGGGCGACGATGCGGCGATGTTCGAGCCGGCGCAGGACAAGATCTACCGGCACCCGACCTTCTACGACATTCCCGACGGGATCACCCACATCTGATGGCGACCGTGGCGGCCGATAATGTCCTGTTCGAGACGCTCCTGCGGCTCGGCGACGACAGCCTGATCCTGGGCCAGCGGCTCGGCGAATGGTGCGGCCATGCGCCGAGCGTCGAGGTCGATCTCAGCCTCGCCAATTTCGGCCTCGATCTGATCGGGCAGGCGACCTTGTTCCTGAACGCCGCGGGCGCGGTGGAAGGGCAGGGGCGGGACGGCGACAAGCTGGCCTTCCACCGCGACGTGCTCGATTTCCGCAATTGCTGGCTGGTCGAGCAGCCGAACGGCGATTTCGCGCAGACCATGGCCCGGCAATTCCTCTTCTCCACCTGGCAGGAATTGCTGTTCCGCAATCTCGAAGGCTCGGCCGACGAGACGATCGCCGCCATCGCCGCCAAGGCGGTGAAGGAGGTGCGCTACCATGCCGAGCTCAGCGCCGAATGGGTGATCCGGCTCGGCGACGGCACCGAGGAAAGCCGGCGGCGGATGGCCGAGGGGCTGGAGTGGCACTGGCGCTTCGTGCCCGAGCTGTTCGAGATGGACGCACTGGCGACCGAGGCGGCAACGCGCGGAGTCGGCGCGGACGTCAGCCTGTTCCGCGCGGATTATGACCGGCGCGTCCGCAGCGTGCTGGCCGAGGCGACCCTGGCGGCGCCCAAGGACCAGCGTCCGATCCTCGGCGGCCGCCGCGGCCATCATGGCGAGCATCTCGGCCATGTGCTGGCGGTGATGCAGTTCCTGCCGCGCACCTATCCGGATGCGGTCTGGTGATTATGGCGGTGATCGACACCGACGCGCTCTGGCAGGTGCTGGACGGCGTGCCGGACCCGGAAATCCCCGTGGTCTCCGTGGTCGATCTCGGCATCGTCCGCGACGTCACGCCCGAGCGGGTCACGGTCACGCCGACCTATACGGGCTGCCCCGCCACATTGGTGATCGAGCAGGATATCCGCGCGGCGCTGGACTCGGCGGGCTATCGGGACGTGCGGATCGAGACCGTGCTGTCGCCGCCCTGGAGCACGGACTGGATCAGCGAGAGCGGCAAGGCGAAGCTCCACGCTTACGGCATCGCCCCGCCGAGCGACGCGCGCACCGCGACCTGCCCGCAATGCGGCTCGGTGGACACGGAAGAGCTCAGCCGGTTCGGCTCGACGCCGTGCAAGGCGCAGTGGCGGTGCAGGGCCTGCCTGGAGCCATTCGACCGGTTCAAGTGTCACTGATGAGCGTCTCCTTTCACAGACTGAAAGTGGCCGAACTGGTCGACGAGACGGCGGAAGCCCGCTCGATCCGCTTCATTGTGCCCGAGGAATTGCGCGAGACCTTTTTGTTCAAGCCCGGCCAGCATTTGACGCTGAAAGCTGAGATCGGGGGCGAAGACGTCCGCCGCAATTATTCGCTCTGCGTCGCACCGCAGGACCATCAGTTGATGGTCACCGTGAAGAGGATTTCCGGCGGAGTCTTTTCCAACTGGGCGAATGACAGCCTGAAGCCCGGCGACGAAGTCGAGGTGATGGCGCCGCATGGCAGCTTCACCTGGGCGTTTCAGGCCGGTGCGGCGAACCATTATGTGGGCTTCGCGGGCGGCTCCGGGATCACGCCGGTCCTGTCGCTGCTGAAGACCGCCTTGCTGACCGAGCCGGAAAGCCGGTTCACCTTGTTCTACGGCAATCGCGACAGCAACTCGATCATCTTCCTCGAAGCGCTGGCGCAGCTCAAAAACCGTTTCATGGACCGGCTGGAAGTCCATCATTTCCTTGCCGAAGAGGCGGAAGAGTTCGAATTGTTCAACGGCATGCTGGATCGCGCCAAATGCGACGAGATCCTGGCGACCCTGATCGATCCGGCCGACGTCGCCGCTTTCTTCATCTGCGGCCCGGGGCCGATGATGGACGCGGCCGAGGAGGCCTTGCTGGCCTGGGGGATTTCGAAGGAGCTGATCCATCTCGAGCGCTTCACCGCGGGCCGCCCGTCGGCCGCTTTGGCGGCGCAGATGCAGGCGCTGACCGAGGAGGCCGCTGGGCTCACCATGCTGGTGACCCTGGACGGCCGGAAGCGCCGCGTCGGCTTCGACGCAAAGGCGGGCAACATCCTGGATTCCGCGCGCACCGCCGGCCTGCCGGCGCCCTTCGCCTGCAAGGCGGGCGTCTGCGCGACCTGCCGCGCGAAGGTGGTGTCGGGCAAGGTCGAGATGGCGGCGCGCTACGGCCTCACCGACGACGAGGTTGCGGCGGGCTATGTGCTGACCTGCCAGTCCGTGCCGAAAGGCGACGGCGTGGAGCTCGACTACGACGCCTGACTATTGGGGCGCCTGATCACTGGGCCTGGGGCGTGACCCCGCGCTGCATGATCTCGACGACGCGGAGCGCCAGCGCCTCCGGCATGAACGGGCCCGCCGGATCGAACCAGGTATGGGTCCAGTTGATCATCCCGAAGAACAGCATCGTGTTCACCCGCGCGGCGCCGCCCGAGCCGATCTCGGCGATCACGGCCTCCGCCGCGGCGATGATCCGGCGCTGCTTGGCGACGACGTCCGCGCGGCGCTCCGGCGGCAGGTTCACGAGCTCGTTGAGCAGCACCTTGTGGTGATTCTGGGCGCTCGCGTAGAGCCGCATAAAGGCCACGGTCAGCGTGCGCAACTTGTCATCGGCGCTGCCGGTTGCGCAGGCGGTCTCGGCCGCTTCGGTCAACGCGTCGAGATGCTCGACCATCACCGCGTAAAGGATGTCATCCTTCGACGGGAAATAATGATAGATCAGCGACTTGGAGCTATTGCAGGCCTTGGCCAGCTCGGCGACCGAAGCGCCCGGAAAGCCCTTGCGCGCATAAAGCTGCGCCGCGGCCTCAAGGATCGCTTCGCGGCGCTTGTCATAATCGGGCGATTGCGGGCGGGCCATGCCGCCTTCTTACGCCGGCCGGCCGCCGAGCGCCAGCTTACCAGGTCTTGCCCTCAGTCTCGTTGTCATCGTCGGGCGGTGGCGCAGAGGGGCGCCGGGGGACGTAGCGCTCGCCGCCGCCGCGCGCCTCGTCATGGGCAATCACCGCGCGGGTCACGTTCTGCATCAGCTGCATGCGCGTGAGGTTCGGGGCCGAGGTCCGGCCGATCATCACCGCCACGGCATAATGGCGGCCCTCGGGCGAGGTCAGGATGCCGATATCGTTATAGCCGGCCTGCACGCCGCCCAGCACCTGGCCGGTGCCCGTCTTGTGGGCGAGGGTCCAGCCGGTGGCGAGGCCGCCGCGCAGCCGCATCCGGCCGGTGCGGGTCTGCGCCATGATCTGGAGCATCCGGGCCGTGGACGAACGGGAGAGCAGTTCGCCGCGCTGCAGCCGGGCGAGGCCCATGGTGATGCCGTCCACCGTGGCGCCGTCAATGGGGTCCTCAAGATAGGTCTCGAAGGCGTTGCGGCGCCGGCTGGCGGGGACCTGGCTGCGCGCGGTCTCGAAGCCCCGGCCGACCGAGAAGGCGTTGTTCCACTGCATGCCGGCGATCCCGGCCTGCAGCAGTCGCTCGCCGGGGCCGAAGCGCACGCCCGCAATCCGGTTGCGGTTCAGCATGGCGCGGACGGCGGTGGGGCCGCCGGCGTGGCGCAGGACGATGTCGTTGCAGGTATTGTCGCTCTGCGTGAGCGCCCGGAAGATCAGGCTGCGGATCGTCGTCGTATAGCCGTTCGGGCCGATTTGCGCGGCGATCGGCTGGTTGAACAAGGTGAGATCGGCGCGGGTGATGGTGACGCTGCGGTCGAGATCGAGCGCACCGGCGTCGGCGCGGGAGAAAGCAGTCAGGGCGACCCAGAATTTGCTGACGCTCTGCTGCGGGAAGAAGCGGCTGCCGTTCCAGCTGGCGACCAGCTCGCCGCGGTCGTCAATCTCGCGGACGGCGATGCCGACCTCGCCGGGAAAGGCGCGGCCCAGCTCGCGGATCCGCGCCGCAAGCGCGCGTGATGCGCCGCTGTCGGCGACGGGTCGCTCATAGGAATAGCGCGAAGGCGGCTGCGCGGCCTGCGCCGCGGCAGCGCCCAATATGGCCGCGCCAAACAACGCCACGCGCGCGCCCAAAAACCTGCCCCGCATCGTCCCTCCAGAGACCTCACCCCAAGTCCCGGAATCATAAAGAGGAAGGAGTCGCTGTCAGCTTAACGCGGGGCATAGATCGACGGACGGTGCCAGACGAGCGGCGGATCGAATCGTCAGAAAGTGAAGCGGGCGCTGATCCTGAGGTCGCGGCCCCCGAGCGGGGCGAAATCCTTGAGGAAGCTGGCATGCCGCCTGGCGGTGACGTCGAGGATATTGTTCGCCGACAGGACGATGGTGCTGTTGTTGTCGCCGCTGAACGGATGGAAAGAGAGCGAGGCGTTCACCATCGTATAACCGTCGGTCGGCGTCTCGAAGGCGGCGACCCGGTCCTGGTCCGCGACCCATTCCACCTCGACCCGGCCATTCACCCGGTCGGACTGGGCCTCGAGCCCGCCGAGCAGGCGGAAGGCAGGGATGCGCGGCGCGGGGCCCGAGCCCTGGATGGTGGCGCGGACATAATCGGCAACGCCATCCACATTGAGATCGAACCCGCCAACCGTGCCGAGCTTCACCGAGCCTTCCAGCTCGATGCCGTAATAGCGAGCGTCGGCCTGGAAATATTGGAAGACCGGGAGGTCGTCCTGGATCGCGCCGGTCGGCGTTTCATAGATGTAGCCGTCGAACCAGCTGTGAAAGACGGACGCGCTCAGCGAATAGCCGTTGCCCGCGCCATGGAGCGTGGCCTCCAGCCCCCAGCTGCGCTCGGTGCCGAGATCGGGGTCGCCGACCTCGAAGCTTTGCGTGCCGGCATGGGGGCCGTTGGCGAACAATTCCTCGGCCGAGGGCGCGCGCTCGCTGCGCGAGGCGTTCAGCCCGATTCGCCAGCCCGGGGTGAAAGTATAAGAGGCGCCAGCCGAGGCCGTGAAGGCGTCGAAGCTGCGGCGAACCGCCGGATTGCCGATTACCGCATCCGCATCGGCGCTGAGTGAGCTGTGCTCGTAGCGAAGCCCGCCCTCGGCCTTGAAGGCGCCGCGGTCCAGCGTTTGCAGGGCGAACAGGCCGAACTGGCTGGTCCGGTTGGCCGGCAGGAATTTCTCGGCGCCTTCGACCGAGAAATCGCGGTGGAAATATTGCGCGCCGAAGCCGCCGCCCCAGCCGTTGCGGGTGGACTGGCGGAACTCGGCCCGGCCCTCATAGCCGGTCGAGTCGAAGCGCGTGCCGATCGCGCCATCCTCCTCCAGCTCGAAATGGCGATAGTCGGAATAGCCGGCGCGGAGGCGGATATTGTCGATGAAGCCCGAGCCGGTGTCGAACTCGGCGCGCCCGTCGACCCGGGTCTGGGCGATATCGATGCGCGGCGCCTCGGCCTCGACGGCGGGGTCGAGCGAGTAGCGGATCGGCACGCCGTAGAGGCTGTCATAGCGGTTGACCGAGACGCCGACATTGTTCTCGCCGTCGATCCAGGCGGCGCCGGCGGCGACGTCCCAGGTGCGCGCGGCGCTGTTGGGTAGGCGGCCGCGAATATCGGCGAGCGCCTGGATATCGGGATCGGGGCTGGTTAGCGCCTGGGCACGCAGCGCCGGGGTCAGGGCATAGCCGCCAATCTCGAGATCGTCGGTCTTCGAGTAATTGCCGTCGATGTGGAATACGAAATTGCCGCCGAGCGGGACATCCACGGCGGCATTGGCGGAGCGCTCATTGGCGGCCGAGCCGTAGGTGAGGATGCCGTCGACGTGCACGGCTTCGTCCGGCACGCGGCGCGGGATCCGGTTGTCGATGACATTGACCACGCCGCCGATCGCCGACGAGCCGAAGAGCAAAGCGCTCGGACCGCGCAGCACCTCGATCCGGTCGGCGGTCAACGGATTGATCGCCACCGCATGATCCGCGCTGGTGCTGGAAATGTCGAGGCTGCCGATACCGTCGGTCAGCACGCGCACGCGCTCGCCCTGGAAGCCGCGCAGCACGGGCCGCGAGGCATTGGGGCCGAAGGAGGTCGCGGAAACGCCGGGAAGGTGCGCCAACGTCTCGCCGATCGACGGGCGCAGGTCGCGGGTGAGCTCGTCGCCGCTGATCACCGAGGTCCCGGAAAGCACGTCGCCGCGGGGGCGCTGGAAGCCGGTGACGACAATGTCGTTGCTTTCCTCGGCGTGGAGATCGCCGGGCTCCCCGATGCGCGAGGTGTGCGGCGCGGCGCTATCCTGCGCGGCGGCGGCGCCCTGGCCGTCATCGGCGGCAGCGGCAGGGCCCGGCGCTGTGTCCGGGGTCTGGGCACAAGCGACGGAGGGGCTTGCGAGGGCGACGCCCGCCAGAAGAAGGGTACGGAGCACTGTATTACCTTTATAGTTCGGCTCCCATCTGCGTATTGTGATATAGTATATCAACACCTCTCATCGCGTGAACCACTCGTTTCGGCGCTGCTGCGACATTCGGAGACACTTTTTTCCGCCCCCGACATAGCGGGGGGACAGAAGGGGCGCAGAGGTCGGACCGTTAGAGAGACGGGCAATTGGAGGAAATATCCCATGAACAAGCTCATGATCCTGAGCGGCGTCGCGCTGCTGGGCCTGACCCGGAGCGCGGTCGCGCAACCGCCGGCCGAGGCGCCGCGACGCGATGTCGACGTCAGCCGCGCCGAAGTCATCCAGCGCACCGATGCCGCCTTCTCGCGGCTCGACACCAATCGCGACGGCCGCTTCACCCGCGAAGAGGCGCAGGCGCTGCGCCAGCAGCGCCGCGAGCAGATGCGGACCCGCGTCTTCGATCGGCTCGATGCGGACAATAATGGCCAGATCTCCCGCGAGGAGTTCGCCCGAGCCCGTGGCGGCCGCGGCATGCGCGGCCCGCGTGGGCCGGGCGGTCCTAGCCCGATGGCCGGCGCCGGCCCTGATGGACCCGGCGGCCCGGGCATGCGGCGCGGCTTCCGCCATGGCGGGCCGGGCATGCGTGGGGCGATGCGGATGCGCATGATGGGCGCGCGCATGTTCGGCGAGGCGGGCTTCATCACCGCCGAGCAGTTCCGCAACGTCGCGCTGGCGCGGTTCGACCGGGCCGACGCCGATCATAACGGCACCTTGACCGTCGCCGAGCGCGAAGCGCGCCGCGGCGACCGGCGCCATCATCGGCGCATGGGCCCTCCGCCCGGCGCGCCGGCTCCCGACGCCGACCGGTAAGGCCCCTTTCCGGACGGCACTGGCGGGCCCTGCGTTGCGGGGCCCGCCTGTTTTTTTGCGCTTGATCCAGCGCAAGTCATTTCGGCCCCGTTTGTGCGACATATCGGGGGCTCCTCCGGGGACTAGAGAGAGTGGGGGGAAAGATGGCCTATTACAGGCTCTATCGGCTGTCAGAGCCGGGCGGGAAGTTCGTCGGCTTCGAGGAGATCGAAGCTGATGATGATGTTGACGCCGTCCACCAGGCCAAAGCCTTCGCCGGCCGTCAGGCGCTCGAGCTCTGGTGCGGCAAGCGCAAGGTGAGGAGCTTCGCGGCGGCGTCCTAGGACGCACCGCGCGTCGGCAGAAGAATGCGGGCGACCAGGCCGCCTTCGGGGCGGTTTTCCAGGACGAGGCTGCCGCGATGCGCCTGCGCCGCGCTCCGCGCCAGGGTTAGGCCCAGGCCGGAACCGCCGGTCTCGCGGTTGCGCGAGGCCTCCAGCCGGACGAACGGCTCGACGACATGGGCAAGCTCCGCTTCCGGAATGCCCGGGCCGTTGTCGGCGACTTCGAGCGCGACACGGTCGCCCGCGGCCTTCACCGAGACCTCGGCACTGCCGGCGTGGCGGACCGCATTCTCGATCAGATTGCGCAGCGCGCGGCGGAGCAGGTTGGGCTGGACGTCGGCGACCAGCCTCTCGCCCGCCTGCATCTCGACGGGCTGGCCAAGGGTCACGAATTCCTCGACCACCGCATCGGCGAGTGCGTTCAGGTCGATCGCCCGGACCGCCTCGGTGGCGCGACCGGCGCGGGCGAGAGCCAGAGTCTCCTCCAGCATCGCATTCATCTCTTCCAGCGTCCCGATCACCTTCTCGCGTTCGGCGACGGGATCCATCGATTCCACGCGGATTCGGAGCGAGGCGAGCGGGGTGCGCATGTCATGACCGATCGCGCCCAGCATCCGGTCCTTCTCGTCGAGCATGGCCGAGACCCGCTCGCTCATCGCGTTGAAGGCGACCAGAGCGCGCCGGACGTCGGCCGGGCCGCGCTCCTCCACTTTCGGCGCCTCGCCGCGGCCCTCGAAGCTTTTCGCCGCGGCGGTCAGATCCTTGAGCGGCCGTCCGAGCCGGATCGCGATCAGCACGACCGCGCCGAGCAGGATGAAGTAGATGAGCAGGGTGGAGCCGGCGAGCTTCAGCCAGATCCAGGGATCGGGCCTGGGCGTGAAGAGGCGTCCGTTGAGCCAGCTCCCGTCGGCGAACTGGACCGAGAGGCGCAATGTCTGCGACATGCGGACGCCATCGGGCGGGCCCCGGTCCCGCTCTCCGCGCGGCGGTGCCCCGGGCTCGGCGGGCGGCGCAGGCGGCGGCTCGTCGCTCATCATCGCGCGGACATCGCGCAGCTGCAGGCCCACATCATTGGCCTGGTCGCGCAGGCGCCCGGTAATCCGCTCGTCAATGCTCTGCGGCGGCACGATCGACTCGGCATCGAATGAATAGCGACCGCGGCGGCGGCCGCGCTCCTCGATCAGGGAGGGGCGCTGGGCGGCCGGCAGCGGTGCCGCCCGCTGGGCGAAGCCGACGAACCGCGCGACGGCGGGGCCTTCCACCTGACTGCGGACCGCGCGCGTGCGCTCGCTGAACACGATCCCGAAATTGATTGCCTGCGCCACCAGCAAAGCCAGCGCCATGACCAAAGCGAGCTGGCCGATGAGGCTTTTCGGCAGGAAGCGCCTCACAATTTCTTAACGTCGGCGGAGAGCATGTAGCCGCCGCCCCAGACCGTCTTGATCAATTTGGGATCCGCGGAGTTGACCTCGATCTTCTTGCGCAGACGGCTGATATGGTTGTCGATGCTTCGCTCGAACGCGGCGAGCTCGCGGCCCTGGCTGAGATCGAGCAATTGCTCGCGGGTCAGCACCCGGCGCGGATGGGTCACGAAGGCGTGCAGGATATTATATTCGCCGGTGGAGAGCGGGCTGGCGACGCCGTCCTCGCCGACCAGTTCGCGCTCGCCGCTCTTCAAGATCCAGGGGCCGAAGCCGTAGCTGTCCGTGTCCGGCGCGCGCACCAGCTGGCCATTTTCGCCGACGCGGCGCAGGACCGCCTTGATGCGGGCGAGCAATTCGCGCGGGGAGAAAGGCTTGGTGACATAATCATCGGCGCCGATCTCGAGCCCGACGACCTTGTCCATCTCCTCCACCTTGGCCGTGAGCAGGATCACGGGGGTGGTGGTCGTGGCGCGGATAAAGCCGGCAAGGCTAAGCCCGTCCTCGCCCGGCATCATGATGTCGAGCAGGACGAGGTCGATCGCATAAGCGGTCAGCAGCTGGCGCGCGACGACTGCATTCTCGGCCTTGGTCACCCTGAGGCCGTTGCGCGCCAAATAGGTGGCGAGCGGGTCGCGGATGTCGCGCTCGTCGTCGACAAGGAGGATATGAGGATCGCCAGCCATAACAGAGGGGCTTCAACCGGGTCGGCAGGGCGCCGCGCCAGTGGAAGTGTGTCGCCGATTGTCGCCAATTGTGTCTGCGCCAATTGTCTCGGCCTATGTCAGCGGTCATAAGGCCCGCCATGAGCGAAGCCGCCGAGATCGCCCGGAAGGCCCTGTCGCGCGGCGACCTTATCGGGGCCTATGACGCGACGGTCGCGGCGATGGAGGCGGGCGACGAGAGCGGCGCCATCCGTCATCAGCAGGTGCTCGCGCTCGCCCGCATGGGCGACACCCATAGGGCGATGGAGAAATTCGCCCAATATGGGCTCGAAGGCTCGAGCAATGTCGACGAGCGCACGATCGGCGCGCGGATTCTGAAAGACCTCGCCTTCAACATCCCGGCCGGGCCGGCGCGGCAGGCGGCAATGGAGCGGGCGTTCGAGGCCTATCACGACGTCTATCGGGCGACGAAGGACAGCTTTCCCGGAATTAACGCCGCCACTTTGGCCCTGCTCGCCGGGCGCGATGGGGAATCGCGGGCTTTGGCCGAGGCCTTGCTGGCCGATCCGGATGTCGCCGCGCCGAAGGATTATTGGAAGGCGGCGACGCGCGCCGAGGCGTTGCTGCTGCTCGGCCGCACGGAGGAGGTGACCGAATTGCTCGGCAGCGAGGCGGTCAGCAGCAGCACCGATCTCGGCGGCCGCTCCTCGACCCTGCGTCAGCTCGGCATGATCGCCGCGCATCTCGGCATGAGCCTGCTCGACCGCACCACTCTGGTCGCGCCGCTCCGGCCGCCGCGGGTCCTGCATTATTGCGGGCACATGTTCGGCACGAGCGGCGCCGATGAGGCGCGGGTGCGGGCGGCGGTCGACGCGGTGCTGGACGAGGAGGAGATCGGCTTCGCTTATGGCGCGCTCGCCTGCGGCTCCGACATCATCGCCGCCGAGGCCTTGCTTGAGCGGGGCGTCGAACTCAACGTGGTCATGCCCTTCGAGGAGCAGGATTTCCTTGAGCAATCGGTATCGCCCGGGGGGGCGGACTGGGAGGCGCGCTACCGTACCTGCCTCAGGGGTGCGAAAAGGGTCATCCACGCCAGCCCGATGGCCTATTTCGGCAACCCCGACCAATATGGCTATGCCAGCCGCATGGCGATGGGGCTGACCTGCCTGCGCGCCGAGCATCTCGCCGCCGAGGCGATCCAGCTCGCTATCTGGGACGGCGTCGCGCCGGACGGGCCTGCGGGGACGGGCGCCGACGTGCTTGCCTGGCAGGAAGCGGGCGGGCGCACGCGCACCGTCGATCCGGGGCCGGTCACGCGCGGGCTGGAACGGCCGTCGCCGCGGATCGAGACCAAGGCAGAGCGGGCGCTTGCCGCGATCCTGTTCACCGATTTCGCCGGCTTCTCGAAGCTCGGCGAGACCGTGCTTCCCTTTTTCTGGGACGGCGTGATGAAGCTGATTGCCGACGTGCTCGACGCCCATGGCGACGCGGTCGTCTCGCGCAACTCCTGGGGCGACGCGCTCTACGGGGTGATCGACAGCGCCCCCGCGGCCGCGGAGATTTCGCTGCAAATCCAGGACGCGCTCAACGATTTCGACTACACTGCGCTCGGCCTCGAGGGGAAAGGCGGGCGGATGCGGATCGGCGCCCATTACGGGCCCGCCTACCGCGCCGTCGACCACATTACAGGGCGGCTGAGCTTCTATGGCAACGAGGTGTCCAAGGCGGCGCGGATCGAGCCGGTGACGCCGACCGGCGCGGTGTTCGTCACCGAGCCCTTCGCCGCGATCCTGGCGCTGGAGGCGCCGCACCGGTTCGATTGCCGCTATGTGGGCCGGATCCAGCTGGCCAAAGGCTATGGCAGCTATCCGATGTACCGGCTGACGCGGGCGGATTGAGGCCGGACTGGCGGCGATTCAGAAGCGGTAGCGGCAGCCATGTTCGGGCACGCCGCCGTAGCGGTCGCCGAGGAACAGGCCCTCCAGCACGAGATGGCCGTCCTCGATCCTGGCAGTCCCCTCGAGGTCGAGCCCGCCCGGGACATTGTTGCCATTTTCGACCGTGAGCCGGAGCGCACCGGTTCGGGGATCGTAGCTGTAGCGGCCCCAATAATCATTATAGGTCTCGAACGGAATGAAGGTGACCGAGAATCGGTCGCGCCCGAATTCCAGCTCGCGGACCGGCTCCAGTGCCTCGCAGCCCGCCGCCGCCGTCTGGCTCCACCGGCCACCGAGCGGGACCAGGTCCCGCGCCTCTACCCGCAGGCGCGCCAGGACGGGCTCGCTGCCAACCTGGTAGCGCAACACAATCTCGGCTCCGGCCGGCGCATCGGGCCGGATGGTCAGCGAGCCATGATCCGTGGCGAGCATGGCTGGACCCTCGATCGACCAGCGGGACAGGCATAGGGGATCATGGTCACGCACGCCAAGAGGCCCGACGTCGCGCTGCGCGCGGATGCCGATCGTGGCCCCCTGGCTGAATATATCCGTCGAGAAACTGGTTAGATTGAAGCCGGGCGGATCGAGGCAGGGATCGGGCGTCGGCGGTGGCTCGGCCTGGCCGGCCAGCAAAGATGCCAAGATGTGAAGGGCCATCGCGATTCTCCCCGTTCCGCGCAGGGTGGGAAGCTAAGGCCTGTCTTGTAAAGGGATGGTGAGCCCAGCTGGATTCGAACCAGCGACCTACTGATTAAAAGTCAGTTGCTCTACCGACTGAGCTATAGGCCCGACCAAGGGCGCTCACCTATGCTTCGGAAGGGGCCGGGTCAACCGCGCTTGGCAGCGCCGGCGCTTGCTCGTCTCGGCCGCGCCCCCTCATCGGGCGGTTGTTGGATACATGTTGGATTTGACGTGTCAGACTCGGGCGACTCGCGGTCTCAGCCGCGTCGGCTCTTTCAAATCGTCTATTCACGCCTGACTTATGCTGCGCGCAGCTCCGTGCTTCGGCTATCGCCGCCACTCCCATGGCCAGCGCGACAATTGGGACCATTCGGCCACCGGCAGCGCCGATCCCGAAAGCGCGCATTGGCCTGACCTTTGCCTTACCTTTCCATAACATATCACGACAGGCCGGGCGTGGCGCTACCCAGCTACGCCCGCTTCGGACGGCACAGCCTTGCGAGAAGCTGGCGGACGGTCAGGCCGCTGATCGGGTCCCGCCAGTCCGGCGCCAGCTCGGCGAGCGGCTTCAGGACGAAGCTGCGGTTGCGGAACTCCGGGTGAGGGACGATCGGGCCGGGGTGGTCCCACGGGCCCTCGGACCAGAGGATGATGTCGAGATCGAGCACGCGCGGCCCCCACCGGCGGCCCGGGCGGCGGCCGAAGCTATGCTCGATGGCCTTCAGCTCGTCCAGCAGCTCGTCCGGCTCCAGCCTGCTCTCTACGATAGCGACGGCATTGGCATAGGCGCGACCCCCCGGGCCGAGCGCGGCTGTCGCGTGGATGCGGGAGACGGCGGCGGGCTTCAGCATGGCAAGCGCGGCCTGCAGGGTTTCGCCCGGAGAGCCGTGGCGGCTCCGCCGGTTCGAGCCGAGCGCGATGGCATAGCTTGTCTTCGCCATGGCCCAACGCCTAGACGCTCGCGATGCGTGCCGAAAGCCCGGTTCCCGATGTCGAAGCCCCGCGCGACTGCCCGCTCTGCCCGCGCCTGGTCGACCTTCGCCTCAAATTGCGCGCCGAGCATCCGGACTGGTGGAACGCGCCGGTGCCCGCGTTCGGCGATCCGGACGCCTGGCTGGCGATCGTCGGCCTCGCGCCCGGCATGTGGGGCGCGAACCGGACCGGGCGGCCATTCACCGGCGATCATGCCGGGCATCTGTTCTTCGCGACCCTGCTGAAATTCGGGCTGGCGACGGGCGTGTATCGCGAGGAGCCGGACGACGATCTGCGCATGAACGGCGTGGTCGTGCTCAATTCTGTGAAGTGCCTGCCGCCGCAGAACAAGCCGACGCCCGCCGAGGTCGCCACGTGCCGGCGCTATTACGAAGCGGCCCTGCCATTGCTGGCGAAGGTGAAGGTGATGGTCGCGCTCGGGCGGATTGCGCATGACAATGCGCTGCGCACCGAGGGCGTCAGGCTAGCCGATTTCCCCTTCGCCCATTGCGCCGAGCATCGTCTGCCGGACGGGCGCATCCTGCTCGATAGCTATCATTGCTCGCGCTACAACCAGAATACGGGACGGCTGACGCCCGCCATGTTCGAGGCGGTGTTCGCGCGGGCACTGGAATTGAGGAGCGAATGATGCAGACCTACTTCGTGCTTCGCCGGCGCGGCCCGGGCTTTGCTGCCGATGAATCGGTCGAGGGCCAGCCCGACTGGGACGGGCACGCCGCCTGCATGGTCAGGCTGGCGAAAGCGGGGGCTTTGCTGTTCTCGGGGCCGTTCGGCGATCGCGAGGGTGCGTTGCTGATCTACCGCGCGGAAGGCCCCGCGCAGGTCGAGGCCTGGGTGAACGAGGATCCGTGGACTGCGAACGGGGTGCTGGTGACGGAGCTGATCGCGCCCTGGGACGTGCGGATCGGGTCGCTGCCCGGCAGCTAGATATCTTGGGTGAGCCGCCCGTAAAGCTCGGGCCTCCGGTCGCGGAAAAAGCCGAAGGCGGCGCGGTGACGCTTCGCCTGGTCGAGGTCGAGCGTCGCGGTGATCACGCCCGTCTCGGTTGCGCCGAATTCGGCAAGGATGTCGCCGCGCTCGTCGCAGATGAAGGAGTTCCCGTAGAAACGCTGGCCGTCCTCCACGCCGATCCGGTTGGCGGCGACGACGGGGACGACGTTGGACACGGCATGGCCGATCATCGCCCGGCGCCACAGCCGCGAGGTGTCGAGGTCCGGGTCATGCGGCTCGGTGCCGATCGCGGTCGGGTAGAAGAGGATCTCGGCGCCGTCGAGCATCAGCGCCCGCGCGGTCTCCGGATACCATTGGTCCCAGCAGATGCCGACGCCGATGGTCGCGCCGGGCGTGGGCCAAGTGCGAAAGCCGGTATTGCCGGGGCGGAAGTAGAATTTCTCGGAATAGCCGGGGCCGTCCGGAATATGGCTCTTGCGGTAGACGCCCATCACCGCGCCGCGATCGTCGATCATCGCGAGACTGTTATAGTGATGATGGCCGTCCAGCTCGAAGAAGCTGGTCGGGATGTAGATGTTCAGTTCCTCGGCGAGCTTGCGCATGGCGAGCACGGCGGGGTGCGTGTCGACCGCCTTCGCGGTCGCGAAATGGCCCTCATCCTGGGTTTTGCAGAAATAGGGGCCTTCGAAGAGCTCGGGCGGCAGCACGACCTTCGCGCCCTTGCCCGCCGCCTCGCGGACGAGCGCGGCGACGTTCGCGATATTCTCGCCCAGATCCTCGCCGAAAGCGAGCTGCAGCGCGGCGACGGGAAGCTTGGTCATGCGGGCACCTGCTGGCTGATGCAGTGGAAGCTGCCGCCGCCGGTGAGGATATGATCGGCGCGCAGGCCCACGGCCTTGCGGTCCGGGAACAGGGCCTGGATCGCCGCGACCGCGGCGTCGTCGTTCGGGGCGCCATATTGCGGCACGACCACCGATGCGTTGCCAATATAGAAGTTCATGTAGGAGGCCGGGATGATCTCCTCGCCGCGGATCACCTCGCCCGGCGAGGGGACGAGCACGACGTCGAGGCCGAAGCGGCGGGCGCGGTTGGCAGCGTCCCGATAGACGGCCTCGTTCGGGTCGCGGGCGGCGGGCTCGGGCACGGCGAGCGTTCCGCGCGCCACAAAACGGGCGAGATTGTCGACATGGCCGTCCGTATGGTCATTCATCAGCCCGTTGCCGAGCCAGAGGACGCGGTCGATGCCGAGGTCCGTGCGGAGCTTCGCCTCGATGTCGCCGCGGGACAGATAGGCGTTGCGGTTCGGATTCATCAGGCATTGCTCGGTGGTGACGGCGAGGCCGGTGCCGTCCACGTCGATCGCGCCGCCTTCTAGGATCCAGTCCGCGCGGCGGACACGCAGGCCCGCGCCCTCGCCGAGCCGGCGCCCGATCGTGTCGTCGCCGGGCAGATCATATTTCCCGCCCCAGCCGTTGAAGCCGAAGCTGACCGCGCCGAGCCCGGCCGGGCCCTTCACCACGATCGGGCCGGTGTCGCGCAGCCAGATGTCGCCGAACGCCTGCGTCACCACCGTCGCGAAAGGCGCAGCCGCCTTCGCCGCCTCGGCCGAGGCCGGATCGGCAGCGACCAGGCGCACCTCCTCGCCCTTGCCGTCCGCCCAGATGGCCTCGGCGAAGGCAGCGACTTCGGCCTGGGCCGGACTCAGGTCCTCGACCCAGAGCTCGCCATGGCTCGGAAAGCCGATCCAGACGAAGCTGTGCGATGCCCATTCGGGCGGCTGGCGGGGGGTCATGTTGTCAGTTGCTCACAATGCGGATCAGGCCGCACCCAGATATGGTGCCGCCGCCCAAAATCCAGTGCCGGCTCACTGCCCGGCGCGCGAACGGTCACGGATCGCGCGGAAGGCGTCGGTCGGATACCAGTTCGGCCATTCGGTCGACATGGCGAGCGCGCGGCCGACATCATAATAGATGCGGACGTCCTGCAGCGCGCCGGCCCAGTCCCAGGCCGGATTATATTCGTCGCCGACCTGGTGATAGCGGTTGGTGCGATAATCCTGCGCCGCCGCCCGGCCTGCCTCGGGGCCGCCGTTGACGAGATCCTCGCCGCCGCGGCCGTAGAGCATCGGCACGCCCATCTTGGCGAGGCTGAACTGGTCGGAGCGGAAATAATAGCCGGCCTCGGGGCTGGGTTCGGCGGAAACGCGCACGCCGGCCCGGGCCGCGGCGCGGGCCAGCCAGGCGTCCAGCTCCGACTTGCCGCCACCGATCGACACAAAGTCCCGCGCCGCGCCGGCCAGGTTCAGCGAGTCCATGTTGAAGCCGCCCGCCGTCTGCGCGAGCGGGAAGATCGGGTGGGCGGCATAATAAGCCGAGCCGAGCAGGCCCGATTCCTCTGCGGTCACGGCAAGGAAGACGAGGCTTCGGTCGGTGCGGCCGGCGCGGGCATGGGCCTCGGCGAGCGCGACCAACGCGGCAGTGCCGCTCGCATTGTCGGTGGCGCCGTTGCAGATCCGGTCCGCGCCGGTCTCGGCGCAGATGCCGAGATGGTCCCAGTGCGCTGTGTAGAGCACATATTCGTTCGCCCGGCGGCGGCCCGGGAGCATGCCGATGACGTTGCGCGAGGCAGTGGTGCGCAGGCTGTTGTCCATCGCCACGGATGCCCTGAGGCCGGTCAGCGCCACCGCCCGGAAGCCCGGCTCGCGCGCGGCGCGGACGAGGGCGTCTAGGTCATAGCCACCGGCGGCGAGCAGGCGGCGTGCGGCCGCATTCTGCAGCCAGCCGTTCATAGCGGTCTGGTCCGCGCCGTTGTTCGCGGACTGCATGTAGAGCTGCGGGCCGGACCAGCTGTTCTCGACCGTTGCCCAGCCATAGGAAGCGGGGGCGGTGTCGTGGACGATGAGGGCGGCGGCCGCCCCCTGCCGGGCCGCTTCCTCGAACTTGTAGGTCCAGCGGCCATAATAGGTCATCGCCCGGCCGTTGAACGTGCCCTCCAGGCCCTGGCTCTGCCAGTCCGGGTCGTTGACGAGAATGACGACCGTCTTCCCGCGCACGTCGACGCCGGCATAATCGTTCCAGTTCAGCTCCGGCGCGTTGATCCCGTAGCCGACGAAGACGACGTCGCTGTTGTTCACCGTGACATGCGGCTGGGCGCGGTAGGAGGCGCCGATATAGTCGGTGCGATAGGCGAAATTGAGATTGGTGTTGTTCGGCCCGGTGACGCGCAGCACGGGCGCGCCCTGCAGGGTGATCTCGACCAGTGGCACGTCCTGAAACCAGCTGCCGTTATTCCCGGGTTGCAGCCCGGCGCGGCGGAATTCCTGGGCGAGCAGCTCGACCGTTCGCGTCTCCCCCTCGGTGCCGGGTGCGCGGCCCTGGAACTCGTTCGAGGAGAGCGTCTGGGTGACCCGCTGCAGCGTGGGCAGCGAGATTTGCGGCACGGCGGGCGCCGACCCGGACGAGGTCACGCAGCCGCCAAGCAGGACGGCGGCGAAAAGAGACGGGACAGCAGCGCGCATCGACGGGCCTCCATGCGAAAGTGCGGTCTCAATGGCAGTCTCGCCGCGGTCCCGCAAGAAACGAAAAAGGGCGGCCCGAAGGACCGCCCTCTCGTCTGTCCGGCATTTCGCCGGGGCCGCCTAGCGCGAGTAGAACTCGACGACCAGGTTCGGCTCCATGCGGACCGGATAGGGGACCTCGTCCAGCGTCGGGACGCGGTTGAAGACGACCTTCGAGGCGCCGTCCTGAACGATATATTCCGGCACGTCGCGCTCGGCGAGGCCCTGCGCTTCGAGAACGAGGGCCATTTCCTGAGCCTTCGGGCCGAGCTCGACGACGTCGCCGACGCTGATCTTGGCCGACGCGATGTTCAGCTTCTTGCCGTTCACCCGGATATGGCCGTGGTTCACGAGCTGACGAGCGGCCCAGATGGTCGGCGCGAACTTGGCGCGATAGACGACCGCGTCGAGGCGGCGCTCGAGCAGGCCGATCAGGTTCTGGCCGGTGTCGCCCTTCATCTTGGAGGCGTCGCTATAGGCGCGCTTGAACTGCTTCTCGGTGACGTCGCCATAATAGCCCTTCAGCTTCTGCTTGGCGCGCAGCTGGATGCCGAAGTCCGACATCTTGCCCTTGCGGCGCTGGCCGTGCTGGCCGGGACCATATTCGCGGCGATTGACCGGGCTCTTGGGCCGTCCGAAGACGTTCTCGCCCATGCGGCGGTCGAGCTTGTACTTGGCGCTGGTGCGCTTCGACATGATTCTACACTCCAATTTGCTCTAGCGTTTCCGCCGGTTTTTCCCTGGGCCGCACCGCCGGACCGCATACACGTCCGGCGCGGCCGCCGCTTCACCAGGGGTGCGGGGCCAATTGCGAAGGCGGGCACATGGCGAATGTGCCCGTGAAAGTCAAATCCGGGAAAGCCGGAACCGGCTCAGCTGTTATCGGGGCCGCGCCGGTTGGTCTGCGACTGATCGATATTCTGGCGCATGAGGCGGCGATCTTCTTCCCATTGCGCGCGGGTCTTGCAGACCCGGCTACGGCTCAGCATCGAACCGATCTCGCGGACGCTGCGGCAGATCATCTGGTTGGGATCACCGCGGGCGCCGGCACCGTTGGGCGAAGAGGCGGGGGAACCGCTCTGGGCGGACGCCGCGCCGGACAGGAGCAAAGCAGCGCAAAACAAATACTTTTTCATCGGGGTCACTCTTTAAGAGATGATGCAGTCAGCGCGAGATGGCGCGGCGGGGCGGCCCGAGTCAAGCTTTGACACCAACGACGCGCGGCAGGCGCTCAGCATCCGCCCTGGCCGAAGGCCGCGTTCCCGTTGCAAGGCTTGAAGGTCTGGATGCGGTCAACGGTCTTGCGGGCTTCTTGTTTTGCTTCTTCCCTTTCTTCGCGGGACTGGCAGCGGCGGGTGTTGTTCACGCGACTGCCGATGGTCGGCGTGATCGTACAGATCCGCTTGGTCGCGGGCGGGGCCGAGGCAGGGGTCTGCGTGCCATGGACCGCGAACGGCACGGCAACGACCGCGATCGCGGCGAAAATGGGGGTCAGTTTCATGCAGGCACTCCGTCGAGATGGGCCGCAGTCCGAAGCGCGGATGCTACCACCGCGTCACACCGGCCTCAAGAGCGGGGCCGGCCCCCGGGTTCGACAAGGGCACGGATGATGCCGCGCATCGCCTGGATCTCCCGCGTCGACCAGCCGGCCTTCGTGAGGATGGTGCGGATCGTGTTCTTCGTCGCCGGAGTCCGGTCGCGCGGATGGAAATAATGGGCGTCCTCGAGCGCGGCATAAAGCTGGCCGATCATTCCCTCGAGATGCGCCTGGGTGGCGCGGGGCTCTTCCGGCTCGCCTTCGGTCGGCACGGCGAGCTCGACATGCTTCGACCATTCATAGGCGATCAGGATCACCGCCTGGGCGAGGTTGAGCGAACGGAAATCGGGGTTGACCGGCACGGTGACGATCTTGCCCGCGAGCGCCACCTCCTCGGTTTCCAGCCCGGAGCGTTCGGCGCCGAACAGGATGGCGGAGGGGCCGTCATTCGCGTGAATCTCGCGGCCCGTTTGCTCGGGCGAGATCACCGGGATGACGAGGCCGCGCTTGCGCACCGTCGTCGCATAGACATGGGCGCAGTCCGCAACGGCGTCCGCGACCGTCTCGAACACCTTCGCCTTCTCGAGGACGATGTCCGCGCCCGACGCCGCAGGCCCCGCCGACGGGTTCGGCCAGCCATCGCGCGGCGCGACAAGGCGCAGGTCGGTCAGCCCGAAATTGAGCATCGCTCGCGCCGCCTTGCCGATATTCTCGCCGAGCTGCGGGCGGACGAGGACGATGGCGGGGAGCGGCAGGCTCACTCCTTGCCCGCTTCGCTCACCGTGCCCGCGAAATCCTCGAAATCCTTGGCTTCGCGAAAGTCCTTATAGACGCTGGCGAAGCGGATATAGGCGACCGGATCCAGCGACTTGAGGCCGTCCATCACCATCTCGCCGATCCGGTGCGACGGCATCTCGCTCTCACCTGAGGTTTCGATCTGACGCTGGATCGACGAGGCGAGGCGCTCCATCCGCTCGGCGGAGACCGGGCGCTTGCGGCAGGCGGTGGCGATCGAGCGCTCGAGCTTGGCGCGCTCGAACGGCTCGCGGCGGTCGTTGGACTTAACGACGGTGAGCTCGCGCAGCTGGATTCGCTCGAAGGTGGTGAAGCGCGCGCCACAATCTTCGCACTGACGGCGGCGGCGGATCGCGGAGCCGTCCTCGGTGGGACGGCTGTCCTTCACCTGACTATTTTCATGACTGCAGAAGGGACAGCGCAATTACAGCTCCGGATAGATCGGAAAGCGGGCGCACAAGGCTCCGACGCGGGCCTGCACCGAAGCTTCTATCTGCGCGTCGCCGGCATCGCCATTCTTGCGCAGCCCTTCGACCACCTCGGCGATCAGCGCGCCAACCTCGCGGAACTCGCCGGGGCCGAAGCCGCGCGTCGTGCCGGCGGGCGTACCCAGCCGGATGCCCGAGGTCACGAACGGTTTTTCGGGGTCGAACGGAATGCCGTTCTTATTGCAGGTGATCGCGGCACGATCGAGCGCCTTCTCGGCCGCCTTGCCGGTCGCGGATTTCGGCCGCAGGTCGACGAGCATCAGATGATTGTCGGTGCCGCCAGAGACGATGTCGAGCCCGGCCTGCTGAAGCGCATCCGCCAAGGCGCGTGCATTGTCGACGATGTTCTTCGCATAGACCTTGAAGTCCGGCCGCAGCGCCTCGGCGAAGGCGACGGCCTTGGCGGCGATAACATGCATGAGCGGGCCGCCCTGCAGGCCGGGAAAGACGGCGCTGTTCATCTTCCTGGCGATGTCTTCGTGATTGGTCAGGATCATGCCGCCGCGCGGGCCGCGCAACGACTTGTGCGTGGTGGTGGTGACGACATGGGCGTGGGGCACCGGATTGGGGTGCATCCCGCCTGCGACCAGGCCGGCGAAATGGGCCATGTCGACCATCAGCCAGGCGCCGACCTCGTCGGCGATCTCGCGGAACGCGGCGAAGTCCCAGAGGCGGGAATAAGCCGTGCCGCCGGCGATGATCAGCTTCGGCTTATGCTCGCGCGCGATCCGGGCGACCTCGTCCAGATCGATCAGATGATCGTCCTGGCGCACGCCGTAGGAGACGGGGTTGAACCATTTGCCGGACATGTTGACCGGCGAGCCGTGGGTGAGATGGCCGCCGGCATTGAGGTCCAGGCCCATGAAGGTGTCGCCGGGCTGGAGCAGACCCAGGAACACCGCCTGGTTCATCTGGCTGCCGCTGTTCGGCTGGACGTTGGCGAAGCCGGCGCCGAAGAGCTGCTTCGCCCGCTCGATCGCCAACGTCTCCACGATATCGACATATTCGCAGCCGCCATAATAGCGCCGCCCCGGATAGCCTTCCGCATATTTGTTGGTCAGCACCGAGCCCTGCGCCTCAAGCACGGCGCGGGAGACGATATTCTCCGAGGCGATCAGCTCGATCTTGTCGCGCTGCCGGCCCAGCTCCAGTCCGATCGCATCGGCGATCTCTGGGTCGGCGTCGGTGAGGCTGGCGGTGAAGAAGCCGTCCGGGGTGTCGAGAGGTCGGCTGCTCATGCGGACTCCTTGCTGAAATGCGGGTGGCTCAGTTTCTGGACGCGCGGCGCGTGGCGGCCGCCGGTGAAGGGTGTGGCGAGGAAGGCCTCGATACAGGCCTTGGCCATTTCGATGCCGACCAGCCGGGCACCCATGGCAATCACGTTCGCGTCGTTATGCTCACGGGCCAGGCGGGCGGAGAGCGGCTCCGAGACCAGAGCGGCGCGGCAGGCGGGATGGCGGTTGGCGGCGATCGAGATGCCGATGCCGGAGCCGCACAGAGCGACCCCGAAATCGGCGCCGCCAGCGGCGATCTGCTCAGCCAGCTTGTAGCCATAATCGGGATAGTCGACCGACTCGATGCCGTGGGGGCCGAGATCATTAACCTCATGGCCGAGCTCGCTTAGCCAGGCCACGAGATCGGCCTTGAGGGCGACGGCGGCATGATCGGAAGCGATGGCAATGCGCATGGCGCCTCCCCTAGGCGCTCGACGCCGGATTCGCCAGCCGTTGATCGAAATCATCCCCAGCTTCGTCGGATGGGCTTTGCCACGATGGCGCGGGGCGGACGATGCCGGCGTGGGGACATGGAAAGGGGAGACGCACGATGCTGCGCTTGCTTGTCCTTGCCTTGCTGTTCTGCGCCGCGCCGCTTCGCGCCCAGCCGGACCTGGCGCCCTATGGAGCGCGCCAGATCGCGCCGGGCGTACACCTGCTGGCGACGCCGGCTGATTATCGGGGGGCGGCCACCGGCAACATCATCATCATCGAGCAAAGCGACGGCATGGTGGTGGTCGACAGCGGCCTCACCCGGGCGGACGGGCGGCGCGCCGTCGATTTCATCCGCTCGATCACGCGCAAGCCGGTGAAAGTCCTGCTCTACACGCACTGGCACAACGACCATCCCCAGGGCGGCTCGGAAATCCGCGCGGCCTGGCCGGGCGTCAGGATCGTCTCGACCGCGGCCACTTTGCGGACGCTGCGCGGCGCGCGCATGGCGCGCTATGTCAGCCAGCGCCCCGACGAGCGGATCGAGACGGTGTTTCTCAATCAAAGCGCAGGCACGCTCGCCTTCATTGCCGCGCAGCTGCGCAACCCGCAGCTCGATGAGGCGCTGCGCGCCCGCTATCGCCGGATGGAGGCCGATACGCGTGAACGCATGCGGGCGATCCGCGGCACCTATCTCGTGCTCCCGACCGAGACGTTCACCGACGAGCTCCGCCTCGACGACCCGGTCAGGCCGGTGCATCTGCGCTTCCTCGGGCGCGCCAATACCGAGGGCGATGCGATCGCCTGGCTGCCGAACGAGCGGATCGTCGTGACCGGCGACATCGTCGTCCATCCCGTGCCGTTCGGCTTCTTCAGCTTTCCCGGCGACTGGCTGGGCGTCCTCGAGCGGATCAAGGCACTGGACTACCGGATCCTGATCCCGGGCCATGGTGAGCCCCAGACCGACAGCATCTATATCGACCGGCTCGCCGCGACCCTGCGCGATTTGCGGGCACAGATCGGCCCGCTCGCCGCGCAAGGGTTGAGCCTCGCCGAAGTGCGCGGGCGGGTGAATTGGGATGCCCAGCGCGCGATCTTCGGCGACACGCCGCGCAACCGGCTGCTGTTTGACGCCTATTGGCTGAACCCGATGACCATTAACACGTACATGGAGGCGCGCGGCCAGACCTTCGAGCAGGGGGACGAGGCGCTCTATCCGGACAATTGACCCGGAGGATTATGCGATGAGATGGATTTTTCTGGCCGTAGCCGGGGCGTTGTTGGGCAGCGCCGCGCCAGTCCTTGCGCGCGGGATCGAGGCGAACGCAGCGCCATCCGCCGCCGTCGTCGCCGAGCGCGTCGACTATCGCGGCCGTGCGACTTTGCGCGTTCGCAGGCGGGCAGGGGGTGCGCAGCCGTGCTGCCTGGTCGCGCTCCCGGGCGCTGCCTTCCGCAACGGCACGATCGAGGCCTGGGTGGCTGGTCTCCCGGTCGAGGGCGCGTCGGACGGCGCGCGGGGCTTTATCGGGCTCGCTTTCCGGACCCAGGCGGATGGCCGCTACGAGGCCTTCTACATCCGGCCGACCAATGGCCGCGCCGACGACCAGCTCCGCCGCAATCATGCGACCCAATATATCTCCGAGCCGGAATATCCCTGGCACCGGCTGCGGCGCGAGTCGCCGGGCGTCTATGAAAGCTATGCCGATATGGTCGCGGGCGAATGGGTCCGACTGCGCATCGAGGTCACGGGCGGGCGGGCCCGGCTCTATGTCGGGGAGGCGGCGCAGCCGGTGTTGATCGTCAACGATCTGAAGCTGGGCGCGGACGCCATCGGCGGGGTCGCTTTGTGGGTCGAGGCGGAGACGGACGCCTATTTCGCCGATGTCCGGGTCACGCGGCGTGACTGAAGCTCAGGTCCAGCCCAGAGCGAACATCGCGGCGATGATCAGGCCGATGGCGATGACGACCGCGCGGAGCGTGCCCGCCTGAACCTTGCTCGCCAGCCGACCCCCGGCCCAGCCGCCGAGCAGGGCGCCCGCCGCCATCGCCCCCGCCGCGCTCCAGACGACCGTGGCGCCAATCGCGAAATAGAGCGCCGCGGCGATGTTGCAGGCCAGCGACATGGCCTGTTTCAGCGCGTTGAGCCGAGTCAGACTATCGTCGATCGCGAGCCCGACCATGGCCAGGAACATGACGCTGAGCGCGACCCCGAAGAACCCGCCATAAATGGCGGCGAGGAAGACCGGCCCGATCGCCCAGGCGAGGCCGATCCGGGCGACCCGGCGCTGCAGCAAAGCGCGGATCCGGTCTTGCAGAGCGAGCAAGAGACAGGCGCCGAGGACAAGGTAGGGGACCAGGCCGCGAAAGGCTTCGTCGCTGGTCCGGGTCAGTAGCCAGGCGCCGACGATGCCGCCGCCCGCCGCCACCGGCAGCAAAGCGAACATTCGCCCTTCCTGGTTCGCCAGGTCATTCCGCTGGGCGATGACGCCGCCGAAATAGCCGGGGCAGAGCGCGATCGTGTTGGTGACATTGGCGGTGACCGGCGGCACGCCGACCGCGATCAGCACGGGAAAGGTGAAAATCGAACCGCCGCCTGCGAGCGCGTTGAACAATCCGGCGCCGATCGCAGCAAGGAAGAGGAGGGCGAGATCGAGGGCGGAAATCACGCCGCCCAGCGCATCTCCAGGCGGTCCCAGATCTCGACGAGGGCGTTGGCGAGGTCCTGCATCATCTCCGCCGTATGGGCCGGGCCGGGCGTGAAGCGTAGCCGCTCGGTGCCGCGCGGCACGGTCGGATAATTGATGGGCTGCACGTAGATCCCATATTCGGCGAGCAGGATGTCGCTGATCCGCTTCGCGGTCACCGGGTCGCCGACCAGCAGCGGCACGATGTGCGTCGTCGATGGCATCACCGGCAGCTTCGCCGCGGTGAAGATCGTCTTCAGCTCGGCGGCCCGGGCCTGCTGGGCCTCGCGCTCAACGCTGGACGCCTTGAGGTGGCGGACGCTCGCCAGCGCGCCGGCGACGAGCACGGGCGACAGCGAGGTCGTGAAGATGAAGCCGGGCGCGTAGGAGCGGATCACGTCGATGATGTTGCGGTCCGCGGCGACATAGCCGCCCATCACGCCGAACGCCTTGCCGAGGGTCCCCTCGATCAGGGTGACCCGGCTGGCGACATTGTCGCGCTCGGAAATGCCGCCGCCATGGGGGCCGTACATGCCCACGGCGTGAACTTCGTCGAGATAGGTGATGGCGTTGTAGCGGTCGGCCAGATCACAAATCTCGGCGATGGGGGCGATGTCGCCGTCCATCGAATAGACGCTCTCGAAGGCGATCAGCTTGGGCGCGGCCGGATCGGCGGCGGCGAGCAGCTCCTCGAGATGGTCGAGGTCGTTGTGCCGGAAGACCTTCTTCTCGCAGCCGGAGCTGCGGATGCCGGCGATCATCGAGGCGTGGTTCAGCGCGTCGGAGAAGATAATGCAACCCGGCAGCAGCTTGGCGATCGTGGAAAGCGTCGCTTCGTTCGAGACATAGCCCGAGGTGAAGAGCAGGGCCGCTTCCTTGCCGTGCAGGTCGGCCAGCTCGGCCTCCAGATCGACATGATAATGGCTGTTGCCCGAGATGTTGCGCGTGCCGCCCGAGCCGGCGCCGACATCGTGCAACGCTTCTTCCATCGCCGCGATCACGTCGGGATGCTGGCCCATGGCGAGGTAGTCGTTCGAGCACCAGACGGTGATCGGCTTCGGGCCGTTATGGCCATGGAAGCAGCGGGCGTTCGGGAAACTGCCCTTGTTCCGGAGGATGTCGATGAACACGCGATAGCGGCCTTCGGCATGCAGCCGCTCGATCGCTTCCGCAAAGATGCGCTGATAATCCAAGTTTCTACCCCGGGGTCTCTCCGCCGCTCCTTAAAGGATTCCGAGCGCGAAAGGCCAGTGAGAACGATTCTCAATAAAGGTGATGCTCAGAGTGTCTCCACGCGGGTCAGGCCGAAGCCGGCAAGGCCGGCGCGATAAGCCTGGATCAGAGGGGATGAGGCGGTGAAGACGGCCACGCCCTCGCCCGGCGAGTCGGGCCAATCATGGTCGCCGAGCAGCCAGGCCGTGCGGCGGGCGATGCCGGCGGCGCCATGGACGAAGGCGAGGGGGCGGGGCGCGGCGGCGGCGAGCTCGGCCTCGACGAGGGGGAAATGAGTGCAGGCCAAGACGATCGTGTCTACGGCCGCGCCGCCGGGCTTCGAGAGCAGGCCGTCGAGGATGCGGGCATAAGCGGCGGGGTCGTTCGGCTCGCCGCGTAATCTGGCCTCGGCCAGGCCGACCAGCTCGGCGGAGCCGTGGCGGACCACGATGCAGTCGGCGGCGAATTCGGCGGCGAGCCGGTCGACATAAGGCTGGACGATGGTGGCGTCGGTGCCGAGCACGCCGATCGCCCGGGTTTTCGACAAGGCCGCGGCGGGCTTGATCGCGGGGACGGTGCCGACGATCGGCACATGCAGCGCGGCGCGGACCGGGTCGAGCGCGATGGTCGAGGCGGTGTTGCAGGCGATGACGACGAGGGCCGGGTCGTAGCGCTGGGCGAGCCGGGCGAGCAGGGCCGGGACCCGCGCCTCGATCTCCGCCGCGCTCTTCGTGCCATAGGGATAGCCCGCATTGTCCGCCGCGTAGACGATGGGCGCGTTCGGCAGCAGCGCGCTTATTTCCTTCAGCACCGACAGGCCGCCGACGCCGGAATCGAGAATGAGCAAGGGTTGTTCGGGGCCGGCCATAAGCGTCGGCTGTAGCGGCTGGCGGGCGGGTTTCAAATCCGATCCGGACCCAATCCCGCCGCGCAATCTGTTGCGACAATGTTCCGCCGCGTTTAGTCAAGGCGGCTTGGGGGTGGACGTGACGCCTGAGATTATCCTGCCGCCGGTCCTTTGCTTCCTGCTCGGCTATGCGCTCGGCGCGATTCCGTTCGGCCTGATGCTGACCCGTGCTGCCGGCCTGGGTGACGTGCGCGAGATCGGCTCCGGCAATATCGGCGCGACCAATGTGCTCAGGACCGGGAAGAAGGGGCTGGCCGCGGCCACGTTGGTCCTCGACGCCGCCAAGGGCGCGGCGGCGGTTTTGCTCGCCGCCTGGCTCTGGCCGGACCTGCCGCAGGCAATGGGGATCGCCGCGATCGGGGCCTTCCTCGGCCATCTCTATCCGGTCTGGCTCGGTTTCAAGGGCGGCAAGGGCGTAGCGACTTTGGTCGGCATCGTGCTGGCGCTGCACTGGCCGAGCGGGCTTGTGATCGCGGTGGTCTGGATCCTGACCCTGCTCGCCACCCGTTATTCCTCGGTCGGCGGGATGCTCGCCGCCATCGCCGCGCCTGTTTCGGCCTTTTGCTTCGGCCGGGTCGATCTCGCCATCTTGCTGATCGGCTTCGCTTTGCTCGTACTCTGGAAGCACCGGGCCAATATCGGCCGGCTCGCGCGCGGCGAGGAGCCGAAGGTCGGGCGGAGCAAGGGCCCCTGACATGGCGCCGCCCGACCAGATCGCGCGGCTTCGCCTGATCCGCTCGAACAATATCGGCCCGGTCACCTATTTTCATTTGCTCGCCCGCTTCGGCTCGGCCCAGGCAGCGCTCGACGCGATCCCCGACCTCGCCCAGCGCGGCGGCGGCCGCCCGCCGCGCCTCGCCTCCCAGGCCGAGGTCGATCGGGAATTGGAGACGGTTGCGCGGTTCGGCGCGCGCCATCTGTTTCTCGGCGAGGAAGGCTATCCGGCGCTGCTGGCGGAGGCGGAATCGGCGCCGCCGGCTCTGATCGTGAAGGGCGACTTGGCTTTGCTCGACCGGCCGGCCGTGGCGATGGTCGGCGCGCGCAACGCCTCGGCTGCCGCCTGCCGCTTCGCGCGGGGCCTGGCCCAAGCCTTGGGCGAGGCGGGGCTGCTGGTGGTCTCCGGCCTGGCGCGGGGGATCGATTCGGCGGCGCATGACGGGTCTTTGGCGACCGGCACGGCGGCGGTGATCGCGGGCGGGATCGACGTGGTCTATCCGCCGGAGAATGAGGAACGGCAGCGTGCCGTAGCCGAGCAGGGCCTGCTGATCGCCGAAATGCCGCCGGGCACGGAGCCGCGGGCGCGCCATTTTCCCTATCGCAACCGGATCATCGCCGGCCTCGCGACCGGCACGGTGGTGATCGAGGCCGCGCCGAAATCCGGCTCGCTGATCACCGCGCGGCTGGCCGCGGATTATGGGCGCGAGGTGATGACCGTGCCCGGCTCGCCGCTCGATCCGCGCGCCCAGGGCTGCAACCAGTTGATCCGCGAAGGCGCGACCCTGATCCAGGGCGTCGAGGATGTACTCGAGACGATCCGCCCGTCCGCGATCCCCCGGCCGCGCAAGGCGAGCTCGGTCCGCGAGACCGAGCCGCTGTCCGATGCCGGCGATTCGGACCGCTCGGCGCTTGCCGGCCTGCTCGGCCCGACGCCGGTTCCAGTCGACGAATTGATCCGGCAATCCGGGCTGGCACCCGCTCTGGTGCCTACCATCCTGCTCGAACTCGAACTGGCGGGGCGGCTTGAGCGACATGCCGGCGGAAAGGTCAGCCTGCCATGAAGACGCCCCGCCTGATCTTCACCCTCGCCGGGATTTACGGGCTGGTGATACTCAGCCCCTTGCTGTTCCTGGAACGGAAGGTAGCGGAACTGACGCCGGGCGGGACCACCCAGCCCGAATATTATTATGGCTTCCTCGGCGCGGCCCTGGTGATGCAACTGGTCTATCTCACCATCGGCCGCGATCCGGTACGCTACCGCCCGCTCATGCCGATCGCGGCGCTCGCCAAGGCGGTGTTCTTCATGACCATCATGATTCTCTGGCTGCAGGAGCGGATTTCCGCCGCGGCGCTCGAAATCGCTTCGGTCGACGCTTTGCTCGCTTTCGCCTTCCTGTGCGCTTGGCGGATGACGCCGGCGCAAGGCGCGAACGACCCGGCTTGACGGACCCGCCGGCCGCTCCCCACCCTGTACGCGTACGCATGAGGGAAAAACCTAATCAATGAAGCTCGTCGTCGTCGAATCGCCCGCCAAGGCCAAGACCATCGAAAAATATCTGGGCAGCGGCTACCGCGTGCTCGCCTCCTACGGCCATGTCCGCGACCTGCCGCCCAAGGACGGCTCGGTCGATCCTGATGACGGCTTTGCCATGCAGTGGGAGACCTATGCGGACAAGGCGCGGCAGCTGAAGGCGATTGCCGACGAGGCGAAGGGCGCCGACGCCCTGATCCTTGCCACCGACCCCGACCGCGAGGGCGAGGCGATCAGCTGGCATGTGCAGGAGGTGCTGGCGAAGAAAAAGGCGCTGCCCGCCCATGTCGAGCGGGTGACGTTCAACGCGATCACCAAGAGCGCGGTGACCGAGGCCATGGCCAATCCGCGCGAGCTGGACGAGGATCTGATCGATGCCTACCGGGCGCGGCGCGCGCTCGATTATCTGGTCGGCTTCACGCTTTCGCCGGTGCTCTGGCGCAAGCTGCCGGGGGCCAAGTCCGCGGGCCGCGTCCAGTCCGTGGCGCTGCGCCTGGTCGTCGACCGGGAGCGCGAGATCGAACTGTTCCGGGCGCAGGAATATTGGAGCGTCACCGCTTTGATGGAGGCGGACGGCACCGAGTTCCAGGCGCGCCTCGTGCGCTACAAGGGCGAGAAGATCGACCGGCTGACGATCGGCGAGGAGGGCACGGCGCTCGCCGCGAAGAAAGCGGTGGAGGAGGGGCGTTTCTCGGTCGTCTCGGTCGAGACCAAGCCGCTGACCCGCAACCCGCCGCCGCCCTTCACCACCTCGACTCTGCAGCAGGAGGCGGCGCGCAAGCTCGGCTTCTCCGCCAGCCAGACGATGCGTGTGGCGCAGAGCCTCTACGAGGACGGGTCGATCACCTATATGCGGACCGACGGCGTCCAGATGGCCGAGGAGGCCATTTCCGCCGCCCGGAAGGCGGTCGCGACGCGCTACGACGCCGGCTATGTGCCGGACAAGCCCCGCCATTATGCGACGAAGGCAAAGAATGCGCAGGAAGCCCATGAGGCGATCCGGCCGACCGATTTCTCCCGCGACCGTGCCGGCTCGGGCGACCATGGCCGGCTTTACGAGCTGATCTGGAAGCGCGCGCTGGCGAGCCAGATGGCCTCGGCGCGGCTGGAGCGGACCACGGCCGAGCTGGCCGACGGGACGGGCCAGCATGCGCTGCGGGCGAGCGGGCAGGTCGTGCTCTTTCCCGGCTTTCTCGCGTTGTACGAGGAAGGCCGGGACGATGCGGAGGACGAGGACAGCCGCCGGCTGCCGCGCCTGCGCGACGGCGACACGCCGGCGAAGAAAAATGTCGCCGCCGAGCAGCATTTCACCCAGCCGCCGCCGCGTTATTCCGAGGCGAGCCTCGTCAAGCGGATGGAGGAACTCGGCATCGGCCGGCCGTCCACCTACGCCGCGACGCTGCAGACGCTGAAGGACCGCGACTATGTCCGGCTGGAGAAGAATCGCTTTTATCCGGAGGAAAGCGGACGGCTGCTGACCGCCTTCCTGGAGCGCTTCTTCGAGCGCTACGTCTCCTATGATTTCACCGCCCATCTCGAGGATGAGCTGGACGATGTCTCCGGCGGGCGGGCGCAATGGCAGAAGGTGCTCGAGGCCTTCTGGCGGGACTTCAAGCCGAAGACCGCCGAGGTGATGGAGCAGAAGCCGAGCGAGATCACGGCGGCGCTCGACGAGTTCCTCGCGCCCTTTCTCTTCCCGGACAAAGGCGACGGATCCGACGCGCGGCTCTGTCCGCTCTGCGGCACCGGCCGGCTGGGCCTTCGCGGCGGCAAGTTCGGCGCCTTCGTCGCCTGCTCCAATTATCCGGAGTGCAAGTTCACCCGCCGCTTCGGCCAGGCGGGCGAGCAGGGCGAGGACAGCGGCCCGCAGGTGCTCGGCCAGGACCCGGAGAGCGGGCAGGACGTGACCCTGCGCTCGGGCCGGTTCGGACCCTATTTCCAGCTGGGCGACGGCAAGGAAGCGAAGCGTTCCTCCTTGCCCAAGGACGTGCCGGCCGCGGAGGCTGACCTGGAGGTCGCGCTGCGTTTCCTCTCGTTGCCGCGCCGCGTGGGCGATCATCCGGAGACGGGCAAGGAGATCACCGCCAGCATCGGCCGCTACGGACCCTATCTCGCCCATGACGGCAAATATGCCAAGCTCGCGAGTACCGCCGAGGTGTTCGAGGTCGGCATGAACGCGGCGGTGGCCAAGCTCGCCGACGCGGCCAATGGCGGCGGCCGGGCGCGGGGCTCGCGCGAGCCGCTGAAGGTACTCGGCGCGCATCCCCGCACCGAGCTCGAGATCAAGCTTATGGAAGGGCGCTTCGGCCCCTATGTCACCGACGGCACGACCAACGCGACCCTGCCCAAGACGCTCGCGCCCGATCAGCTGACGCTGGAGGAGGCGGCGCAATTGATCGACGAGCGCGCGGCCAAGGGGCCGCCCGCGAAAAAAGGCCGGGGCCGCAAGGCGCCCGCCAAGAAAGCTCCCGCCAAGAAGAAGGCCGCGAAGAAATGATCCTGACCACGCTCATCGCCCTGGCCGCCGCCGCGCAGGAGCCAAGCATCCCGCCGCCTGCGCCGGGCGTCGACCGCTCCGATTACCATTTCCGCTATCTCAACCGGCTCGAGCCGGGCGAGGGGTGGAAGCGGACGGTCAGCGGGATCCGCTATCGCCGCATCGGCCGCGCGACCAACGGCCCGCGTCCCGCGCCGACCGACACGGTCACGATCCATTATGCCGGGCGGTTCACGGACGGCGTGGAGTTCGACAGCTCGATCGCCCGCGGCGAGCCCGCCACCTTCCCGCTGCCCCGCCTGATCCGCGGCTGGCAGGAAGGCGTGCCGCTGATGCGGGTCGGCGAGCGCTTCGAGTTCGCGATCCCGTGGAACCTGGCTTATGGCTGGAACGGGCGGGGGCCGATCCCGGGCGGCGCGACTTTGGTCTTCACCATCGACCTGATCGCCATCGCGCCGCCGGGCGCGCAATAAGCGCGTAATTTTACGGGCGGGATGGTTGATCCCGAATTTACCCTGCCTGCTGCAACAAGCGTTACATCGGACCGCTAGGGAGGACCGATGCGTACGGGCAGGCTCAGCATAAGCCGCGGGCTAAGGCAGGACGGCGTGGAGGAGACTCCGCCGCCGCACCTCGCCCTCGTGCCGCCGGCGGCCGAGCCTGCCCCGGTTTCCTCGCCGGCCGTTGAGCCGGCGCCCTCGAACATCGACACGGCCAATGCGCGCATGGCGGCGCTGGAGCGGCTCGTCCGGCTCTACGAGCAAGGCGCGCTGTCGATCGAGGAGTTCGTGGCGGAGAAAGCGCTGATCCTGGGCGAGCTGCCGCTGGTGGCGCCGGTCCATTTCGTGCCGGCCAAGCCACGCCAGCGTCAGCGCGGGCCTTCCTTGCTTGGGCGGATATTGAGCTGGCAGTTCGTGCTGCTGTGCGTTGTCGCGGGGATTGGCCTGTCCTTCGCGGCCCAGCCCGAAGCGACGAACCGTCTCGTCACCCAGCTCTATCAGTCGGTCGGAGGCTGACCACATGCCTTGCAGGAAGGATCCTTGACGATGCGGATCGATCGCATTTCCGGCGTGAGCCCGTTGAACAGGTGGAGGCGTCCGGACGAGCTCTGGCCGAACCCGGCCAGTTCGCGCACGGCCTCCAGCGCCGCGAACGTGCCGGCCAGCCCCGCCATGGCGCCAAGCACGCCCAATTCCGCGCAGGTGTCGCAATCGTCCGCGTCGAAGGCATCGCCGACGAAGCAGCGATAGCAGGGCTTGCCCCGCTCCCAGCCGCGCCACGTTCCGATCTGCACCTGAAACTGACCGATCGCCGCCGAGACGAGCGGGATCCGCGCCTTTGTGCAGGCGTCCGAGACGGCGAGGCGAGTGGCGAAATTGTCCGAGCCGTCCAGCACCAGGTCCGAACCCGCGATCAGGGTGGCGACATTGGCGGGGGTGAGGCGCTCGGGCCTGGCCTCGAAGCGAACATCGGGATTGAGCCGGACGATTGCTTCCCCTGCGACCTCAGTCTTGGCGCGGCCGACATCGGTCGTGCCGAACAGGATTTGCCGCTGAAGATTGTCGAGCGAGACCGCATCGTCGTCGATCACCCGGAGCGTGCCGACGCCGGCCGCCGCCAGATACTGAATGGCCGGCGAGCCGATCCCGCCCGCGCCGATGATGACGATCCCGGCCTGAAGCAGCTTCCGCTGCCCCTCGCCGCCAATCTCCTTGAGGACGATATGGCGGGCGTAGCGGTCGAGCTGTTGGTCGGTGAGGCTCATCGCCCCGTCGAGCCGAACCCGCCTTCCCCGCGCACGGTCTCGTCCAGCTCGGCCACCTCCACGAAGGCGGCGCGCTGGACGGGGGAGGGGACGAGCTGGGCGATGCGCTCGCCGCGCGCCAGCTCAACCACCGCGCTGCCGAGATTGGCGAGGATGATCTTCACCTCGCCGCGATAATCGGCGTCGATCGTGCCGGGCGTATTGAGGCAGGTGATGCCGTGCTTGAGGGCAAGGCCGGAGCGCGGGCGGACCTGCACCTCATAGCCTTCCGGAATGGCGATGGCGAAGCCGGTGGCGACCGCGTGCCGCCAGCCCGGGCGCAGGGTCACATCCTCGGCTGCCACCACGTCCATGCCGGCGGCATGGGCGGTGGCATAAGCGGGGAGGGGCAGGCCTTCGCCATGGGGCAGGCGCTTCAGTCTGATGGCGATCTCAGGCAAGGGCATCGGCAATCCTCTGGGCAAGGCGGCGGGCGACCTCCGCCTTGGACATACGCTCCCAGCTTTCGGAGCCGCTGTCGGTGATCAGGTAAACGCTGTTGGCGTCGCCGCCCATCACGTCGCCCGACACGTCATTGGCGACGATCCAGTCGGCGCCCTTGCGGAGCCTCTTGGCGGCGGCCTCGGCGGCGACGTTCTCGGTTTCGGCGGCAAAGCCGACGATCAGGCCGGGGCGATCCGCGATGGTGGCGAGGCCGGCGAGGATATCGGGGGTGCGCTGCCAGTCGAGCGCCGGCGGACCGGCCTCCTTCTTGAGCTTCTCCGTGGCGGGCTCAACGCGCCAGTCGGCGACAGCGGCGACCAGCACGGCGGCGTCGGCGGGGAGAGCGGCAAGCACGGCCTGCTCCATCTGCCGGGCGGTCTCCACGTCGTGCCGGGTGACACCGGCCGGGGTGGCGAGGCTGACGGGGCCGGCGACCAACGTGACCCGGGCGCCGAGGGCGGCGAGCGCTTCCGCGATGGCGAAGCCCTGCTTGCCGGAGGAGCGGTTGGCGATGACCCGCACCGGATCGATCGGCTCGTGTGTCGGGCCGGCGGTGACGACGATGTGCTTGCCGGTGAGGGGGGCGGACGGGGCGAAGTCCGGCTGACCGTCGAGAGGATTGGCCGTGCCGAGCGCCGCCTGGATCGCCTCCAGGATCGCCTCGGGCTCCGGCAGCCGGCCCGGGCCATATTCGCCGCAGGCCATCTCGCCCTCGTCGGGCTCCAGCACGGTGACGCCGTCGGAGCGGAGTTGGGCGACGTTGCGGCGGGTCGCGTCATGCTGCCACATGCGGACGTTCATCGCGGGGGCGGCCAGGACCTTCTTGTCGGTGGCGAGCAGCAATGTGGTGGCGAGATCATCGGCGATCCCCGCCGCCATTTTCGCCATCAGGTCGGCGGTGGCGGGGGCGACGACCACTAGGTCCGCCTCGCGGCTGAGCTGGATATGGCCCATTTCCGCCTCGTCCTTGAGATCGAACAGGCTGGTAAAGACCTGTTGCTCGCTGAGCGCGGCGAGGGTCATCGGGGTGATGAAGTGGGCGCCGCCCGCGGTCAGCACGCAGCGCACGTCGATACCCGCTCTGCGGCACAGCCGGATCAGCTCGCACGCCTTATAAGCCGCGATGCCGCCGCCAACGATCAGGAGGATTTTTCGACCCTGCATGGCCCTAGAATAGGTAGTAGCCGGCGGCGATGCCAGCGGCTCCGGCGAAGAGAGTCGCCAGCATGACCGGCCACAGCCGGTGCGGGCGGACCAGCGCAATCTCCCGCAGCGGCGGCGCGGGCGGGGCAGCGCCGGGCGCGGGGTAATAATAGTCAATGCGACGGACGAGGTCGGGAAGCTTGCGGAGAAGGCGGAACCCGCGGATCAGCTCGTCGGCGATGCGCGCCTCGGGGCCGAGCTCGCTGCGCGCCCATTCGGTCAGGAAGGGCTCGGCCGTCTCCCACATGTTGATATCGGGATCGAGCCAGGTGGCGACGCCTTCTTCCATCACCATCGTCTTCTGCAGGAGCAGCAAATGCGGCTGGACCGGCATGTCGAAATCGCGGGTGATCTTGAACAGGCCGTCCAGCATCTGGCCGAGCGACACTTCCTTCGCCGCCATCCCGCGCATCGGCTCGCCGACGGCGCGCAGCGCGGTGGCGAACTCGTCCAGATTGTGGTGCGGCGGCACATATTGCGCCTCGAAGTGAATTTCGGCGACGCGGCGGTAATTGCCGGTGAGCAGGCCATAGAGGATCTCGGCCAGCCAGACCCGGGCCTGACGGTCGATCCGGCCCATGATGCCGAAGTCGATCGCGGCGAGGCGGCCGTCGGGCAAAGCGAAGAGATTGCCCTGGTGGAGATCGGCGTGGAAGAAGCCGTCGACCACGGCCTGGCGCAGGAAAACCCGGACGAGCGTGGCGGCGAGCGATTTCACGTCGTGGCCGGCCGCAATGAGCTTTTTTCGATCGGTGAGCTTGATACCGTCGATCCACTCGAGCGTCATCACCCGGCGGGAGGTGCGGCTCCAGTCGATCTGCGGGACGAAGAAGCCCGTTTCGGCAATGAGGTTCTCGCGCAGCTCCGAGGCGGAAGCCGCTTCCTGCCGCAAGTCCAGCTCGCGGTTGGTCCATTGCCGGAAGGTGGCGACGACCAAGCGGGGCCGGAGCCGCGCCGCTTCGCCGCCCATCGCCTCGACCTGGGCCGCGGCCCATTCATAGGTCTCGATGGCGCTGGCGAAATCCTCCTCGATGCCGGGGCGGAGGACCTTGATGGCGACAGTCCGGCCGTCGGTCGTGACCGCGCGGTGCACCTGGGCGATCGAGGCGGCGCCGACCGGGTCCGGATCGATCTCGGTGAAGACCTCGCCGATCGGGCGGCCGAGGCCCTGCTCGATCGCCGCCCTGATCTTCTCGAAGGGGGCGGGGGGCAGGCTGTCCTGCAGGCGGGCGAGATCGTGCGCCGCGGCCTCGCCGACCAGATCGGGGCGGGTGGCGAGCGCCTGGCCGAGCTTGATCGCGGCCGGGCCGATCGCCTGGAAGGCCTCGGCATAACGGGGCACGTCCGGCACGCGTGCGCCGAAGCGGGCCAGCCGGGCGAGGCGGCGGACGGGCGGCGGCGTGTTCGGGTCGCGCTCGATGCCGCGCAGGGCGCCGTGGCGCGCCAGCACCCGGCCCCACCTCAGCAGGCGCCAGACATGGGTGATGGAACGGGTCAAATCTTCCAGCCCGAATGGATGGCGACCAAGCCGCCGAGGATCGGCTCGGCCTTCACATTGGCGAAGCCCGCGGCGGCGATCATGCGGGCGAAGCTCGGCATGTCGGGGAAACGCTCGATCGATTCGATCAGATAGCGATAGCTGTCCTCGTCCTTCGCCACCGCCTTGCCGATCTTCGGCACGATCCGGCGCGAATAGGTCTCGTAGATCGTGGCGAAGCCCGGCCATTGGGTCTGCGAGAATTCGAGGCAGTAGAAGCGCCCCCCGAACTTCAGCACGCGGTGCGCCTCGCGCAGCGCGGCCGGGATGTCGGTGACGTTCCGGATGCCGAAGGCGATCGTATAGGCGTCGAAGCTCCGGTCGGCGAAGCTCAGGGCCTCGGCATTCTCCTCGGCCCAGGCGAGGCCCTCGATGCCGCGCTTCCCCGCCCGCTCCCTCCCGACCGCGAGCATCTCCGGGTTGATGTCGGCGACCGTCACGGAAGCGCCGGCCCGCGCCATGCGGAAGGCGATGTCGCCGGTGCCGCCGGCCATGTCGAGGATCGCCTCCCCTTCACGGGGGCGGATCTTGCGGACGAATTCGTGCTTCCAAAGCCGGTGCTGGCCGCCCGACATCAGGTCGTTCATGAGATCGTAGCTGGAGGCGACGCTGGAAAAGACGCCGCGCACCCGCTGCGTTTTTTCCTCAGGCGAAACCTGCTCGTGACCGAAAGAGACCTTGTCCATCGCGGCGGGCTCTAGCAGGGGTGGAGCCATGGTGGAACATGCCTGAGCTTCCCGAAGTCGAGACGACCGTCCGCGGCCTGCGCCCGATCCTGGAGGGGCATCGGATCGAGCGGCTCGACCTGCGCCGTGCGGACCTGCGCTGGCCGTTTCCGCCGGACCTGCGCCAGCGGGTGACCGGGGCGGTGGTGACCGGCCTTGGGCGGCGGGCGAAATATGGCCTGATCGACACCGACCGCGGCGACACGATGATCTTCCATCTCGGCATGTCCGGCCATTGGCGGATCGACCCGGCGGAGATCGGCAAGCATGATCATGTCGTGATCGAGACCGGCGCGGGGCACCGGCTGGCGCTCAACGACCATCGCCGGTTCGGCTCGCTGGACATCGTGCGGACCGACGCGGTCGCCAGCTACGGCCCGTTCGTGAAGATGGGGCCGGAGCCGCTCGGTGAAGACTTTGACGGCGCGGCCCTCGCCGAGGCGCTGGAAGGGCGGTCGGCGCCGATCAAGGCGCTGCTGCTGGACCAGCGAATCGTCGCCGGGCTGGGCAATATCTATGTCTGCGACGCGCTGAACCTCGCGCGGATCGCGCCGGGGCGGGCAGGGGGCCATATCGGCCGCGCCCGGCTGGACCGGCTCGCCGTGGCGGTGAAGGAGGTGCTGCGCGCGGCGATAGCGGCGGGCGGCTCGACCTTGCGGGACTATGTGCAGCCGGACGGCGAGCTCGGCTATTTCTCGAAAGAGTGGCGAGTCTACGGGCGGGAAGGGCTGCCTTGTCCGCGCTGTGCCACGCCGATTCGGCGGCGGGTGGATTCGGGGCGGTCGACCTTCTTCTGCCCCAAGTGCCAGCGCTGACTTGACGATTCGGCTCTCTCCACGTAGAGGGCGCGCCTTGAGCGGGTGCGGTTCGAGACCGCGCCCTTTTCTTTTCAGATATACCCCTAGTGGGAATGAGGGCATCCGACGATGGCGAATACGCCGCAAGCAAAGAAGCGCATCCTCCGCAACGCGAAGCGGGCCGAGATCAACGGCGCCCGCGTCAGCCGCATCCGCACCTTCGTGAAGCAGGTCGAATCGGCCCTCGCCACCGGCAACAAGGACGAGGCCAAGGCGGCCATCGCCCGCATGCAGCCGGAGCTCGCCCGCGGTGTCGCCCGTGGCGTCATGCACAAGAACACCGCGTCCCGGAAATTGTCGCGGCTGACCAAGCGCGTCGTCGCGCTCGGCTAAACGCTTTAGCAGCTTCGAAAAAGCGACCCGCCGGTCCATTCCGGCGGGTTTTTTCGTGCCTGTTTCGGGCCGCTTTGGAACGGATCGGGAAACCCTAGGATTCCCCGCGATTCGCGCCCCGTCATGCAAGTTGGCATAGTTAAGAAATAGCACTAAGTATTTGATTTGTAATAGTAGTTTTGACAGGTCACGGATTTCCGCCGTTTTTGACAGGTCAACATATTTCTTTCGCATTACAGATTTTTTTCAGCTTGCACCGGCCCCGCCACGGTTCCAAGAAAGGGGTCTGGCCGGGCGAATCTCCTGGCCGGCGCAACAGCACAATCAAAATAGGCTACGGCTGGCCGGGGGCTATCCGTGCGGGGGAACTTTTGCGCTGAAAAACAGGCGCCGTCCAGCGGGGCGGCCGATGAGGATCGAGGGGTGCGCGGGCGGTGCAGAAAGCGGTTGAGGGCGGATTGAACGTGGAGACGGAGGCGGTCGGGACGATCGCGGCTGCCTGGGAATCGATTCGCGCGAATCTCCGCCGCGATTGCGGCGCCCGGACGTTTGACGGCTGGCTCCGGCCGATCGCGCTCGGCGATTATGATGCCGACAGCGGCACGCTCCGCCTCCAGCTCCCGTCGCAATTCATGGCCGACTGGGTGCAGACCCATTTCGCCGAGCGGCTGACCCTGGCCTGGAAGGCGCTGCTGCCCGAGGTCCGGCAGATCCGGATCGGGGTCGGCCCCGGCGCGCCCAACACCGCCGCTCTGGTCGAGATCCCGGCGCCGCCGGCCGAGAAAGAGGCCAAGGCCGCGCCCGGCGCCTATGCCGTCGCGCTCGAGCCCCGCTACCGCTTCGAGAATTTCGTGGTCGGCAAGGCCAATGAGGTGGCGTTCAGCGCCGCCCAGACGCTGGCGAACAGCGAGAAGGTCGCGTTCAACCCGCTCTTCATCCATGGCAGCACCGGCCGCGGCAAGACCCACTTGCTGCACGCCATCGGCCATGAATTCCACCGCCTGCACCCGCGCGCGAAGATCATCTACATGTCGGCGGAGAAGTTCACCGTCGAGTTCC
>Ga0070665_100000653_pt1 | contig 46746 bp, 35 predicted proteins | sample KBSS13metaG_FD_65862 | JGI IMG/M metagenome (GOLD analysis project Ga0070665, IMG submission 65862) | Switchgrass rhizosphere microbial communities from Kellogg Biological Station, Michigan, USA - KBS S1-3 metaG | ecosystem: Host-associated > Plants > Roots > Rhizosphere > Soil ...
CCTGCCACCGGGCTCCCTGGGTCTCGCTGCTACGTTCCCGCCGAAGCAGCCGGGCGTTTCCGTCTGCGTGATGCAGTCAATATTGACCGAGACGATGCACTTCGGAGGTAGAGTCGGGCACAACCCCCACGTCTGCGTGTAGCCGCACCCGGGGAGCGCCGTCGCCGGCGCCGCGGCCCTTTCCGCGGAACCGCCAACGCCCTCGTTCCCGCCTTCCGCCTTCGCCGCCGGGTCGATCCCGCCGCTGCCTGGATCGACGAACCCGCAGCCGGGCATTCCGGTCGCGACGATGTGGCAGATCTGCTGGATGTGGGTGAGGTCCTGGGTGGGGCAGTGCAGGAAAGTACAGCCGATATAGTGGGTGGGGTTGGGCCAGGGCTGGTGTGTGCACTTGCCCGTGAATCCGGTCGGCTCGAAACAGTGCGGAATGGCCGTGATGCAGGGCCACGCGCCCCCGACCTCGGGTTGCTTCGTACACTTTCCGGTGATTCCCGTCGGCTCGCCGCAGGGCACCTGGGTGATGCAGCGGTACCCGGCCTTTTCGGGAGAGCTGAGGTCCACGCCTCCGCCACCGCTGGCGAAGTCCCGCGTCACCTGCCCCTGCAGGAATCTGGCGGCCCGGCTGAAGGCGGAGCCGCCCTGCTTCACATCGGCGTCACGCCGGATCCAGACGAAAACAGCGCCCGGCGGCTGCGCATCGCGAATCGGTTCTGTATGGAGAATTGCGTCAACAGGAATATCGATATAAGCGCTGAGCTCTGCATTGGTATAGAGGCGTCTGTACCCCTCGTCGGCGGCATCGCCGAGCCAGCCGTTGAGCAGGCGCGTCTCCGGCGGGTCCTTCGCGTCGCTGACCACCTTTCCAATGAAGTCTGCATTCCGGGGAGTGTCGTCGTCATCGGCCATGTCGGGCTCCTTCCGTTGCGCGATCTGCCTCGCGCCGCGGTCTCCCACCGCGCGACGTATCAGCATCGCTGGTTGCCGTTTTTCCGGCCTCAACTGCCCGCGCGCTAACGACTGCAATCAAGAATTTGTTTTCATCGACTTTGCATCGTACTTACTTTACTGCGGCAGGCCAGCGCAAGACAAATACAGACGTGCTCATTCGGACCCATGTACAACGGATTTCAGAATCCGCAACGCCAGATCGATCGTCTTCCGGTGGGTGCGGAACGACAGGGCAGCCATTCTCAAGGTGAACCGGCCGTCGAGCAGGGTCGAGGAGAGGAAGATCCGGCCGTCGCGCTTCACTTCGTCGACGATCTGCTGATTGATCCGGTTGGCCTCTTCCAGGCTGGCACCTGGGGGGGACCAGCGAAAGGTCGCGACGGAGAGGTCGGGCGATGGGCCGGCCTCGAAGCCGAGGGCCTGGATCTCCTGATGGAAATAACGGGTCAGCAGCAGCTTCTCCTCCAGCGCCGCCCGGAAGGGCTCCGTCCCCAGCAGGATCAGCGGCAGCCACATGCGGAGCGCTCGAAAAGGTTTCGTCAGCTCGGGTGACACGTCGGCGGGGGAGATCTCGCCGGGCTCGCGCAGGACGTCCTGAAGGTACATGTAATCCCCGGAGAAGCCGTGGGCGGCCGCGAGCGGCTCGACGTCCCGCACCACCACAATGCCCGAGCCCCAGGGGAGGAACAGGCTCTTGTGGGGATCGAGGACGACCGAGTCGGAGCGTTCGATCCCTTTCATCACGCTCCGGCCGTGCCCGGTCAGCAGAAAGAAACCGCCGTACGCCGCGTCGACGTGGAACCAGCAGCGCTCGCGCTCCGCGATGGTGGCGATGGCGTCGAGCGGGTCCACCGCGCCGGTGTCCGTGGTGCCGGCGGACGCGATGATCAGCCAGGGTTTCAGCCCCTGGGCGCGGTCGGCGGCGATGGCCTCCTCCAGCGCCTCGGGGCGCATCCGGAAGCGGTCGTCGATCGGGATGTGACGGATCTGCGCCTCGCCCATTCCCGCGATGCGGAGAGCCTTTTCGAGGCAGTGATGCGCCTGCGGGGTCAGGTAGACCAACGCCGAGGCGTAATCGGCCCCTTTCAGGCCGTGGGCGTCGCGGGCGGTGACGATCGCTGTCAGGCTGGCGATGCTCCCTCCGGAAGCGATGTTACCGCCGGCCGCGGCGGGGTAGCCCACCAGATCGGCCACCCACCGGATCAGCAGGTTTTCCATGCGGACCGGTCCCGGGCCGGTGAAGAAAAGCCCGGCGTATTTGTTGCTGACCGCGGCCAGATAGTCGCCCAGCGCCGAGTGATAGATCCCGCCGCCGGGAATATAGGCCAGGTGGCCGGCCGAGGCCGGGTTCGCCCCGGGGCGGACCACGTCCCGTTCCAGCATTGCGATCACGTTTTCGAGCGGCATCCCGTGCTCCGAGATCGGCGCCTGGAGCAGGTCGATCCCCTTGTCCCCGGTCTCCTCGTAAGCCTTGAGGGTATCGATCTCTTCCAGGAACCGCTCGGAGGAGCTCACCGCCGCGTCGCGGAGGAGCCGGCGGCCGGCGGCGTCGGGGTCGAGCGGGCTGGCGGCCCGTTCGAGCTGGCGGATATGGTCGAGCAGAGCGGCGCGTTCGGTCGGTTCCATGACCCCGAGGTTAGGCGGGAGTTGACCGGTCGCAAAGGTCCATTTACGGTATTCTCCCTGGACCACTTCCATGGCCAAGCGAACGACTTCCTTCGAAATGACGCTGCCCGCGCGGGAGACGGGAATGCCCGCCTACCAGTGGCTGTGCGCGGCCGTGCGGGCCGAGATCCTGGAGGGGCGCCTGCGCCCCGGATCGCGGCTCCCGGGAACGCGCGATCTCGCCGACCGATACGGGCTGTCACGGGGAACGATCGTCAACGCCTTCGAGCAGCTCAGGTCGGAGGGGTACGTGGAGGGGAGCGTGGGCTCCGGCACGTACGTGAGCAAGATCCTGCCCGATACGCTGCTCCAGGTTCCCCGCCAGGATGGCGCGCCGCCGCGAGCGCCACGGCCCCAGCGGCGGCATCTCTCGGACTATGGGCGGCGGGTGCGGCCGTTTCCGGTCCTGGAAGCCCGCCCCAGCCGCGCCTTTCGCGTCAATCTGCCGGCGCTGGACCTCTTTCCCGCCGCTCTCTGGGCGCAGATCACGGCCCGCCGTCTGCGCCGGGTCTCGACGAGCCTCCTGCGGGGTTGCGATCCGCTGGGATACCCGCCGCTGCAGGAGGCGGTCGCCGGCTACCTGAGTACGTCCCGCGGGGTGAAGTGCGCGCCCGAGCAGGTGATGATCGTTTCCGGGGCGCAGGAGGCGCTCGATCTGGCGGCGCGGCTCTTTTTGAATCCCGGCGACCGGGTGGCGATGGAGGAGCCGGGATATCTGGGCGCGGCGCTCGTGTTTGAGGCTCTCGGGGCGAAGATCTCCGCGATGCCGCTGGACGGCGAGGGTATGGAGCTCCGCGAGCCGGGTCTGCGCGGGGCGCGGCTGGTCTATGTGACTCCGGCGCATCAGTTTCCGCTCGGGATCACGATGAGCCTGCCACGGCGTCTGGCGCTGCTGGACTGGGCGCGGAAGTCGGACGCGCTGATCTTCGAGGACGACTACGACGGCGAGTACCGCTATTCCGGGCGTCCGGTGCCGGCGCTGCAGGGGCTCGACCGCGACGGGCTGGTGCTCTTCGCGGGCAGCTTCAGCAAGGTGCTGTTCCCCTCGCTGCGGCTGGGCTATCTGGTGATCCCGCCGGACCTGGTCCCGCGCTTCGAGGCCGTGAAATCGTTGATCAGCCGGCACGCGCCGCTGCTGGAGCAGGCGGTGCTGTGCGATTTCATCGCCGACGGGCACTTCGGGCGCCATCTCCGGCGCATGCGGGAGGTGTACGCGGCGCGCTCGGCGGCGCTCCTGGAAGGCGCGCGGGAACGGCTGGCGGGGTTGCTGGAGATTCCGGAGGTGGAGGCCGGGTTGCAGACCGTGGGCTGGCTGTGCGGCGGCGTGGACGGCGAGTCGGCCGCGCGGGCCGCGGCGGCGCGCGGCGTGGAGGTGACACCCTTGAGTGAATCCAGCCGCGGACGCCTGGCGCGCGATGGGTTGCAACTGGGGTTCGCCGCGGTGGACGAAGCGGAGATCCGGCGCGGCGTCCGGGAGCTCGCGGCGGCGCTGGAAGGGGAGTCGAAATCTTTGGTCATCCGGTAGAATCCTCCTTTCCGGAGGCACCGTGGCCCATCGAGCCTGCCGCTCTCTCGCCATCTCCTGTCTCTTCACGGTCCTCGGGCTCGCGGCCGCCGGCGCCGCACCGCCCAAGGCCGGCTTCACTCTCTTCGGGCCGGGCAACGGCGAGATCTACGGCGTGGTGGTCGATCCGGCGGCGCCGGCGACCCTCTACGCCGTCTTCGAGCACGGCGGGGTGTTCCGGAGCGCCGACGGCGGCCGGAGCTGGGCGGCGTCCGGACAGGGCCTGGAGAGGCGGAGGATCGAACGGATCACCGCCGACGCTTCCGGGACGATCTACGCCGCCGCCAGGAGCGGCTCCCGGATCGAGATCCTGGGCAGCCAGGACCACGGCGGCACCTGGTCGCCTCTGGGCTCCCTGCCCCGGTCGGGCGATTCCTCCCTGCTCCCGCGGGCCTTTCTGCCCGGCGGCGAGCCGGGAACGCTCTATCTCGGCGTCGCCAGGGACCTGTGGAAGAGCGCCGACCGGGGCGCGCACTGGTCGCGGGTCCTCGAGGCGCCGACCCTCCTGAACACGGTTGCCGCCGGCCCGGCGGGCTCCCCGGACGTCTACGTGGGGACCGCCGACCCCGGCGCGAGGCTGCTCCGCAGCGCGGACGGCGGAGCGACCTGGACGGCGATCCAGGACGGCCTGCCGGCCGGCGCGGTCACCGCCCTGGCCGTCGCGCCCGGCCGGCCGGAGAAGATCTATGCCGGAATCGGCGCCCGCGGCCTCTTCGCGAGCGAGGACCGGGGCGCCACCTGGCGCCAGCCCGACCCTGATTTCGGAGCGATCGAGCTGTATGCGGTGGCCGTGGACAGGGCCGCTCCGGCAACCCTCTACGCCGCCTACCGCACCCATCACCGCGAGCCCTTCCGCACCCGGGTCAGCCGCGACGGCGGCGCGACCTGGGAATCGGGCGGTCTCCTCCTGGCGGAATCCCCCCCGGTCTGGGGAGTGGCGATCGCCGCCGCGGGAGGCACGGTCTACGCGACCGGCGCCATCGACATGGCCGCCAGTACCGACCAGGGCCGGAGCTGGACGTACGTCTGGCGCGGCGGCGCCGGGCGGACCGGCAACTCGACCGACCTGACCCAGCTCCGCTTCGTCCGGGGCGATCCCGCCACGGTCTACTCCCTGGCCGGGCAGCGGGCTTTCAAGAGCACGGACGGCGGGCACACCTGGGAGAGTTTCGCGACCTCCCTCCTGGAGGATGGCAAGACGGCGCTGCGCGACCTGCTCTGCGATCCGGCCGATCCGGCGAACCTTTATGCCGCCGGAGACACCGGGCTGTTCCGGAGCTCCGACGCCGGCGGCCACTGGCGCCGCTACGGGCCGCCCGCCGCCCGCCTCGCGGCGCTCCCCGGCGGGACGATCCTGGCCGGCGGCTGCGGCATCCGGTACAACCTCCGCGGCAGCGACACCTGGGAGGAGGCTCTCTCCTGCCAGGTGGAGAACGGCGGCAAGCGTTCCGTCGAGAAGCTCCTGCCCGCCCCGGCGGCGCCCGGCACGGTCTACGCCCTGGTGGCCGAGGGGGAGATTCCGGCGGCGGGCGAGCGGCGGATCTACCGCAGCCGCGACGGTGGACGGAGCTGGAGCCCGATCGTCTCCGGCGCCGGCGTGCTGGCGCTTTCTCCCCAGCCGCCGGCCACCCTCTACGCCGTGCGGAAAAACCTCCTCCTCGAGAGCCGTGACGGCGGAGACACCTTCCGGCAGGCCGGTTCCTTCGGCCTCTCCGCCGTTCCCAACGGCGTCGATCCGGTCGCCGATCTGCTGGTCGACAGCGCGGTCCCGACGACCTTGTATGCCGCCACCCGAAGGGACGGGTTGCTGCGCAGCACCGACGGCGGCGCGAGCTGGACCCTGATCCAGTCACGGGATGCCGGCGGGGATCGCGGGATCGACACCCCCGATTCCCTCTTCAGCCTCGCCGCCGATCCCCTGCGGCCCGATCTCCTCTATGCCTCGCCCACGGGCGTGCTGCTGCGGGTCGAGGTCGAGACCCGGGCGTCCACCCCTCTTCTGTCCGCTCAACCTGTTGCGACCCAATAACGCAGCTCTACCGTCAGCCTGGAGGCCCCTTATGGACCGTTATCTCGGCAGATACTCGGACGTCACCTACGCCCTTCTCCGCTTCGTTTCCGGTGTCCTCTTCGCCTGCCATGGGGCGCAGAAGCTGTTCGGCGCCTTCGGCGGCCCGCAGATGACCTCCAACCCGCTGATGCTGGTGGGCGGGATCATCGAGTTCTTCGGCGGCCTGATGATCGCCCTCGGCCTCTTCGCCGGTTTCGCGGCCTTCCTGGCCAGCGGCATGATGGCGGTGGCCTACTTCATGGCGCACGCCAAGGGCGGCTTCTGGCCGATCGTCAACCACGGCGAGCCGGCGGTGATCTACTGCTTCCTCTTCCTTTATATCGCCTCCCGCGGCTCCGGACCGTACAGCCTCGACAGCATGCTGTTCCGGGGGCGGACGCAACCCGCTACAAGGCGCTGAGCAGGCCGCGAAGCCGGCGGACGCCGTCGAGGATCTCCGTCCGGCTCGTGCCGCCGTAGCCCAGGACCAGGCCGGAACGAACGGCTGTACTTTCCAGAGAGCAGGCCGAGAGCGGCATCGCCCAGAGCCCCTGCCGCGCGGCCTGCTCCGCGATCGGCCGATCGTCCCACCCTTCCGGGAAGAGCGCCGTTAGATGCAGGCCGGCGGCGTCGCCGATCACCCGCAGCGCGGCGCCGATCTCCTTCTGAAGAGCGTCGACCAGCACGGCCCGCCGCTCGCCGTAGAGCAGCCGCATCCTGCGCAGGTGGCGCCCGAAGTGCCCCTCGCCGAGAAAGTCCGCGAGCACCGCCTGATACAGGGTCGGCGGAAAGATGTCCATCGCCTCGCGGACCGCGGCGAAACGCCCGACGAGGTCCGCGGGGACCACGATGTAGCCGATCCGGAGCGCCGGGAACAAAACCTTGCTGAACGTCCCGATGTAGATCACCCGGGAATCCTGATCGATCCCCTGCAGGGCCGCGACGGGGAAGCTTTCATACCGGTATTCGCTGTCGTAATCGTCCTCGATGATCCAGGCGCCGCTCTTCTGCGCCCAGTCGAGGAGCTGCAGCCGGCGCGAGGCGCTCATCGTCATGCCGAGCGGGTATTGATGGGACGGCGTGACGTAGGCGGCCCGCGCCTGCGGACAGCGGGCGATGCCGGCCGCCACGTCCAGCCCCTCGCTGTCGACGGGGACGGGAATGAGCCGGGCGCCGGCCATCCTCAGGGCGTCCCGCGCTCCGTCGTAGCCCGGCTCCTCGACCCAGACCTGGCTGTGCGGCTCGAGCAGCACGCGGGCCGAGATGTCGAGCGCCTGCTGGGAGCCGCTGACCACCAGGATCTGCCCGGCGTCGCAACGGACGGCCCGCGCCGTGCGCAGATACTCGGCCACCGCCTCGCGGAACGGCCGGTAGCCCAGCGGATCGCCGTAGACCATCTGGCTGCTCCGGGGGTTGCGGCCGTGGCGGGTGACCAGGCCCGACCAGAGCTGCAGGGGGAAGCGGTCGACGGCGGGCTGGCTGACGCGGAAGGCGCCCCACCCCGCGAGCCAGGGCTTGGGCTCCGGGGCCAGGACCTCGGGGGCGCGGGAGACCGCGCGCCGGCCCGGGCGAGCTGGCGGCCGGCCGCGGCCCGGCCGGGCTGAGGCCGTCGAGAGATCGTCGGGGAGCGATCCGGCCACGAACGTCCCGGCGCCGGTCCGGCTCTCGAAATACCCTTCGGCGAGGAGCTGCTCGAACGCCTGCAGGACGGGGATCCGCGAGATCCCGAGCTCGCCGGCGAGGCCGCGGGTGGACGGCAGCCGCTGGCCCGCGCGCAGCCGGCGCTCGACGATCGCCTCGCGGAACCCCTCGTAGATCTGCCGGTGCAGGGGTTTCGCGGAGGCGCGGTCGACCGCGATGACGGGGACGATCCCGGTGGGAACCCGTTTCACGGAGCGGAGGATATTGGTACTACGGAAACCGGCGCAAGCGGCGGTGGCGAGCGACCACTCCGTGGAGCCGTCCCACGGGACGGCCCCACGGGGCTTTTGCGACGTGCTATTCCAGGACGGGGCCGCCGTTTCCGTACGGCACGCAGCCGGTGGCGCAGGCCCGGTAGGCGTAGCAGCCATTGGAGTAGACCACCCCGTTCGAGCAGATCACCGGATCCCAGTTGTCGGTGCACAGGATGGGGCGCGGGCAGTTGGACACCGCCTGGGACGGCGCGGGAATCGACAGGGCACCCACGGTGAGCGTGGCCGCCAGAGCGATCTTCGAGATCAGAGAGAGCTTGTTCATTTCGTTTCTCCTTCCGAAAGCGCATCATCGCGCTCTCCAACCATCAGGGTGCGGCGCCGGGGGGCTGAGGGGACAAGGGTCCGCGGGCCTGTAACGTTTCCGCTCACGATTTCGCCAGTTTACAAGTGATCGCTGGAGCGATAGATTGTAGAAATCCTCCCATACGTCCCTCGAACCGAAAGGAGACGCTCATGGTGCCTTTGCGCAGGTCTCTCCTCTTCCTTCTCCCTTCCCTCCTGATCCTCTGGGCCGCGTGCGGTGGCGGCGGGCCGGGCGAGCCGGCGGGCGGCACGGCCACGTCCGACAGCACGGCGACCTCCGACAACCCGGCCACGTCCGACGGCGGCGTCGGCGCCTCGACGGATCTGACCACCACCGACACCACGGGTGCGACGGCGGATCAGGTCTATGTCCGGCCCAACATCGGCAAGCTCGACCCCAACGGCCCGCAGATCGCGGCGTTCCGCAAGGGGGTCCAGACCATGCAGAGCCGGCCGGCCACCGACCCCACGAGCTGGCTCTACCAGGCCAACATGCACGGCACCTACGACACGCCGGCCCTCCCGCAGTGGAACACCTGCCAGCACGGCACCTACTTCTTCCTCTCCTGGCACCGGATGTATCTCTATTATTTCGAGCGCATCCTGAGGAAGGCGTCGGGCGATCCGGCCTTCGCCCTGCCGTTCTGGGACTACACGGACCCCGCGCAGCGGGCGATTCCGCCGCCGCTGCGCACCCCGAGCACCGGCAACCCGCTGTTCGTCGCCGAGCGCGCCCCGGGCATCAACCAGGGGGCGCAGGTCCCGGCCTCGGCCACTACCTTCACGCAGGCGATGTCGTTCACCAACTTCAGCTCGCCGACCGGCTCGCCGCTGAGCTTCGGCGGGCAGCTCGTCTCGGGGCCGATCCACTTCGGCGGCGTCTTCGGCCAGCTCGAGAGCCAGCCGCACAACATCATCCACGTGCTGGTCGGCGGCGATGAAGGCTGGATGAGCGATCCCAACCTGGCAGCGCGCGATCCCGTCTTCTGGCTCCACCACGCCAACATCGACCGGCTGTGGAACCACTGGCTGACGCTCGGCGAGGGGCGGACGAACCCCTCGGACGACCTCTGGAAGACGCAGGTCTTCACCTTCTTCGACGAGAACGGCCAGGCGGTCCAGATGACCGGCCAGCAGGTTGTCGATTCGGCGGCGCAGCTCCATTACCGCTATGCCGAGGGGAGCGGCGACCTGCCGACCACCGAGGCCCTCCCCGAGGCGCTGCCGGCGGCTCCGTTCACCGACCAGAAGCAGACGGTGGTGGTGGACAAGGCCGTCAACGCCAGCCTGCGGGGCGCCCGGGCCTCGGTGGCGCTGACGATCCCGGCGGCAGGGACGGAGTCGGTGGGCACGGAGGGGAGCCGGCTCACGCTGGTGATCGACGGCATCCGCTTCGGCCGGCCGGGCGTCTACTACGAGGTCTACGCCAACCTGCCGGCGGGGTCGCAGCCCAACCCGTCGAGCCCGAACTACGTCGGCAACCTGGCGATCTTCGGCCAGCTCGCCGACGGCACCTCGGCCCACGCGGGGCACGGCGCCGACAAGTCACTGCAGGAGAACGCGCGGCTCGCCTACGACGTCACGCGCCTGGTCGAGCGGCTGCAGGGGCGGCCGGGCTTCAAGGGGGACCTGAAGCTCGACTTCATCCCCAAGGGGCTCGAGCCCGCTCCGGGGCAGGCAACGCCCGAGGCGCTGCCGAAGACCCACGAGGTCCGCTTCGCGCGGGTGAAGCTCGTCCGCGAGTAGCCGCGAGTGCGCTACACTCGGATCGTCCGGTCCCCTCCGGCCGGACGGTCCGAGGAGTCGCTCCTCTGAGGAGTTGTGGATGACGGCTTCGCGATCACCGGGAGCCGCGCTCCTGCCGATCTTTTTCCTGCTCGCCTGCCGGCCGGGCACCGCCGAACGTCCGGCCGCGAGCGGAGCGCCCGCCATGTCCGCTTCCGAAGCGCCTCCGCCCAAGAGCTCGAAACCCCAGGTCCTCTCGACCTCGGATCGCGAGATCACGCTCGACAAAGAGAGCACCACCGTCGCCGTCAAGGTGCCGGTGGCCCTCCCCGAATCCCTGGGGAGCGAGGGGAAGAGCGAGGGTGGGCGGCTGGGGCTCTATCTCGACGGCGTGGAGGGGCGTTCCGGGGCCTTCTTCGAGGTCTACGCCAACCTGCCGCGGGGAGCGAAGCCGGACCCGGCGAGCCCGTACTACCTGGGCACGCTCTCGGCCTTCGGTCCCAGGGGCGGAGCCGGCGCCACGGTCGGCTACGACATCGGCAAGCTGGTGCGCGCGCTGGAGTCCGAAGGCCGGTGGGACGGCGATCTGACGCTCACCTTCCTCCGCCGCGGCCTGGAGCCGCCGGCCGGGCAGCCGAGCCTGCGGACCGCGCCGAAGAACACCCCGGCGATGCGGGTGAAGCGGGTCCGCATTGTCCGGGAGTAGCCTCCTGGACCCAGGGCGTTGCCCTGGGCTGAGGGAGCCCGGGCCTTTGGCCCTTCCACCCGGCCGGATTTGCTTGAGGCCCAACGGGCCGCCCTTCCTCAGCCCAGGGCAACGCCCTGGGTCCGGGGCCCTACAGCTTCTCCATCTTCTCCAGCTCCACCACACCCTGCTCGATCACCTGCGTGTTCACTTTGTGAGACCCGCCGCGGCCCGGGATCTCCAGGACCTTGGGGACGAGGTCCGCCTTCTTGATCAGATCCTCGGGGATCTTCTTCGCCACGTAGACCGCGAGGTCCCAATCCCCCGGAGACTTTTCCGACGGCACCCTGCCGAGACCGACCACGTTCTTCATCCGCGACAGCTCGTCGCTGAAGATCTCGAGCGCGCGTTTGACGTGCTCCGGCTTGGCCATCTCAGACCTCCTTCAGATCGCCTCGCTCACGAGCTCCAGCTCGAGCGCGTCCAGGACATTGCCGATCCGGTTGAAAATGCTGGCCGAGGGGGAGCCCGCGAAGTGCAGCCCCACGACCTTGCCGTCCATGTTGAACACCGCCGAGCCGCTGTCGCCCGGGGCGGTGAAGCGGGTGCAGAGCACCTGGTCGCGCATGCCGACCCGCCCCTGGGCTCCGTTCCCCGGCTGCTTGTAGAACATCGGCAGCCGGTAGTCCACGTCCTTGATTTCGCCGACCGTGAGATCGGTCGTGCGCCCGCACTTGCGCACCTTCATGCCGCGCCGCACGACCGTGCTGAAGCCCTTGGGAACGCCGATCAGGTTGACCGCCGACGTCACCTCGGCGGGCTTCCTGACCTTGGCGATGGCGGCGTCCACGAGATTGGGGAAGCCGTCCTCGTCGAACTGGAACGGCACCCATTCGGCCAGCTCGCAGAGCACGTCGTCCGGCTGCAGGCCGCCGTCATGCTTGCCGGCCTGGAGGATGATGTCCCCGGCCGCGCCGAGCCCCTCGTTGGCGAGCACGTGGGAATTGCTCAGCACATAGAGGTCCGGCTTGCCGCGCTTGCGGACCAGGCAGCCGAAGGTGCCCACCTCGACCTCGAAGTGGCCGACGCCGCAGCCGGGCATGGCCGGGCGGTGCCGCGCGGTGTTGGCCTCGAGCTGCACCTTGCCGATCTCCTCGACGTCGGTGAAGACCGGCTCGTCCAGCCCCGGCAATTTGACCTTCTCGGGCACCAGGCTCTCCACCTTGCTCTTCGGCAGCTTGCGCTCGACGTAGACCTTGAGCGCGAGGTCGCCGAGCTTCTGCCCCTTGGTGATGCGCTCGGCGATGCCGAACCCCTGGATGTTCTCGGCCTTGGTCCAGGCCTGGATCTTGGGCTTCGCCGGCGCCACCCCGAAGCCCTCGGGCTGGATGCCGGGATCGCCTTCGGTCACGAAATCGAGGGCGAGCCGCATGTTCTGAATCTTGCTCTTTGCCATCGTTCAGGTCCTCCCGGATTGGATCGTCGCGGCGCTAGGATTGCTTACAATTGGATTGCTTAATTATACGCCAATCCTTCAGGGCAGCCGTTTCCAGTCGATGTCCCAGGCCTCCCTGCGCTCGGCGAAACCGGTGACGTGGCCGTCGGGGGCGCGCTTGAAGATCTTCCGGTAGCGGGTCTTGCCGGGGACGAACAGGACGTCCGGCGCCTCCGCCTTCAGCGGCTCCGCCTGGCGCCCGCTCTGCTGACCGACGAGGCCGTCCCCCTGGCGCCGAATCTCATAGGTGATGGCCGGGGTCAGCGCATAGCGGCCGACGTACTCGCTCATCTGGCGGGAGGTGAACGGGACCGCCGGCGGGTCGGTGCGCAGGGCGAGGACCTGGCCGGCGACCAGGCGCCAGCCGGCGGGGGTCTTCAGCCAGGTGTCGGTCGTCCGGTACTGGCAGTGCAGCTTGTGCCCATGGTAGTCCTCGTGCTCGTCGCTCACGTAGTTGGTGATCGCGACCGGTCCATGCACGGTGGCCTTGAAGTCGATCACCTCGATGTTGCCCGACACCCCCGCCGGCAGGGGCTTGGTGCCCTCCACCATCTGCGCCTTGGTCTGCAGGGTGCCGTCTTCCGCCGTGTAGATGGCCTTTGCGTCCAGGTAGCGGTCCCAGACCGCGGCCGATCCGTGGGTGATCGCGTCCATCAGCTCCTGGGTCTGCCGGTGGAGGACGGCGGCGGCGTCCTCCGAGGCGGGCATCGCCGTGGCGGCGGAGAGCAGGACCGCGCCGGTCAGTCCCGCGAGTCTCCAGAATTTCTCGAGCATCTCGGACCTCCTCTGTCTCGGACATTGTACGAGCGAGAGGGGGCGGAGTTCAGGACTCGCCGGCGTTTACGAGACCCGCCGGAACTCCATGGTCCAGTTCGTCTCCCAGGTCATTCCGCCGTCGGGTGAAAACGCCTGCTCCCAGCGGGCGGAGGTGGACGTGATCCGCGACCAGACGAACCGCACGCGGATCGGCTTGCCGCGGAGCGTGTCGTCGGCATAGAAAGTGCCGACGCCGTTCTCGAAATGGCCCTTGACCGGCGGGCCGAGGTCGCCGAAGGGATTGCGGCCGTCGAGCCACCAGATCGCCCATTCCCCGGTCTTCGAATCGTACGCGCGCAGGGCGACCGCGCGATATTCGTCGCCCGGCAGCTTCAACACGTTGTCGTCCACATTGGCCCAGCCATCCATGAGCTTGCGCATGGAGAGCGTCCCCTCGAACTTCACCCATTCCTGACTGCCGGCCAGCCGCTCCTTCAAGCGGCGATGATGGCCTTGCCACTGCCCGACCAGAAAATCGAAATCGTGCAGGCCGGTCAGGTTGGCGGCTTCCACGGGCTGCGGAGTGTCCTGGCCGGATTGAGCGGGAGCCGCGGACCCCATGGCGGTGGCGAGGGCGGCGGCGAGTGGGGCCTGAGAACTTTGCATGGGAGGGTCCTTTTCTGTTGTCCGCGATGCGTTGAGGTTCACGAAACCCGCCGGAAATCCGAGATCCAGTTCGTCTCCCACGTCTTGCCGCCGTCGGGTGAAAAAGCCTGTTCCCAGTGAGCGGACGTGGGCGTGATCCGCGACCAGATGAACCGCACGCGGATCGTCTTGCCTCGGAGCGTGTCGTCGGCATAGAAGGTGCCGACGCCGTTCTCGAAACGGCCCTTGACCGGTGGGTCGAGCTCGCCGAAGGGATTGCGGCCGTCGAGCCACCAGATGGCCCATTGCCCGGTCTTCGGATCGTAGGCGCGCAGACTGACTCCGCGGTAGTCGCCGCCGGGCATCTTGAACACGTTTTCGTCCACATTGGCCCAACCGTCCAAGAGCTTCCACATGGTTTGGGTCCCGTCGAACTCCACCCATTCCTGACTGCCGGCCAGCCGCTCCTTCAAGCGGCGGTGATGGACCTGCCACCGACCGACCCGGGCATCGAAATCATGCAGACCGCTCAGGTTGGCGGCTTCAATGGGCTTCGGGTTGTCCTGGCCAGAATGCGCGGGAGCCACCCACCCCACGACGGCGGCCAGGAGGGCGGCGGCGAGCGTGATCCGGAAATTTTTCATGGAATGGCCCCTTTTCCTGTTGTCCACACAGGGATACTCGTTCGGTAGCGGCGGCACGGCAATAGCCACTTTCCCCCTCTCCTCCATGGCCACTCGGAATGGACCGGCGGATGGCTCGCCGGCTCCGGCGGATGACTCGCCGGGGACTTTTCGTCAGGAAAAGTGCATTTCAGGACTCTCGCCGGGTGATTCGTGTCCTCGCGAGCCCTTGGCGCGCGTCTCGCCGCCGTTTTGAAGCGCGCTCCGTTCTTCCGCGTGGCGAGCAAGGCCGAGGGCTTCGCTTGGTTCGTGGCCGCCTACCTCACCGGCACCTAGTCTCACCTAGTCTCTAGTCTCCCCGGGCGATCCATGTCCGCATGCGCCCACTTGCTTATGCGAGAGCTCACATTACATTGACGTTCTTACGGCCCAACGCTAACATTCTTTTAGCTGAAAAATAAAGCTAGATAGGTCCCGAAGGCTGGGCTGGCGCTGCTTGCCGCGAAGTGCGCGTTATGCGAAGCCCTTGCGCGTCGTGTGCCTATCTTGTGAAATTCTTCCGTTGATCTAGGAGACAGAACATGCCGCTCAAGCCCGTCGTCTTCGTTCCCGGATTCCCAGCCAGTGAACTCAGACAGAAGTCGAAGAACAGGACCATCTTCCCGCCGGCCCTCAAGGATCTCACGGACAAAGAGAAGAAAAAGAAAATCATCCGTCTCCTGAGCGGGCCGGACGATCCGCCGGGCGACATCGTAACGGGCGAGCCCATCCGCGGCGTCCTTGGGGTTGCCAAACAGGCCCAATCCCTCTATGACCTTTTACGGGACTACGGCTATACCACGCAAGATGGAAGCCTTCTCGCCCCCGTCGGTTGGGACTGGCGGAAAGCCGTCGACGACGTCACGGTCCAGGCCGACCTCGCGGGAGCCATCGAGCGGCTCGCGCAGCAGCACGGCCGCAAGGTGGTCGTGATCATCCATTCCACCGGCGGGCTCGTCCTGCGCGCCCTTCTCGAAGCGAGGCCACAACTTGCATCGAAGATCGAGCAGATCCTCGCTTTTGGTGTTCCCTGGGCGGGCACCCTGAAGGCGGTCCGGTTCCTTGGCAAGGGGGAAGCCTTCGGGTTGATTTTCTTCGGCAAGAAGTTGATCGGCCTCAACGCCTCCGAGGTACGGGAGGTCATGACCCGCTGCCAAGCCGGCTATGACCTTTTCCCTCCCGACCCACTGAAGACCGGACTTCAAGGCCCGGACGGCAAGAACCTCGACCTTTTCGTCAATACGAGTCAGAAGCAGATCGGCCCCCTCGTCGAGACCTCCTGGATCCCATCGGGCCCGGCCAAGGATTTCATGCGGGAGATGGCCGCGAAGGCTGACCAGCGTCTCGGCAAGCGGACAAGCGCCATCGAACTTCCCGATGGCTTCCCCATGCCTCCGATCACCAACGTGGTGGGCTGGGGAGCCGCCACGGAAACCCGCTGCGTCCTGACCGCCAACGGCACTCTCGAATTCCAGCCCGATACCAAGGACGGGGACGGCACCGTGGCGATGGCCTCCGCCGGCTGGCTCCGCGGCCCTGGCGTGCGGACCTTCTTCCTGCCCATCGGCCTCTTTGCCAACTTCATCATTCCCGAACGTCACCCGCGAATCTGGGACCCACCGCCTGTGCGCGAGATCTTCAACCAGGTTTTGAAGGACACTGAGCCGGTGCCGTTCGTCTGTGGAGCCATCGACGGCGACGAGGCCGTCGACCCCACAGTCTCCTTCACCGTCCGACTCGTCGCCAGCGACACCGAAGGAAAACCTCTGCCCAACGCCAAGGCCACCTTCACAACTTTGCCGGGCAAGCCCACCGTCTCCTTTGGACCGAATGCGGTCCGCAAAGAGGTCGTGCTGAAGAGGAGCGGTCTCAAATCAAACGTCGGCTCGAACCTCTTCCGCTTCCGCGCCGACGTATTCTGGGGTACCGGAGGAATCGAAGAACGACGAGAGGTGCCGCTCCTGGTGCACGTGTGAGCGGATTTTCGGTACTATTCGTTACATCACGGCTACGATAGAAGGTCGGAGAAGAGGCCCGCGGTGCTCGCTACCGCCATGAATCGAGAGGAGGTCTGTCGAACATGCCAGCCGACGAGCAACTGCCTTTGAATGTTCCTTGGTTTGGCGCGCGCAAAATGGCGCGCGCACTTTTGAGCGAGACCCAGGACCTCCGCACGCAACTTGCCGCGATGCGTAACCAGTTAGAGACACTGGGTATCTTGTCAGTCCTGCAACTCGAAGCGAAGCGAACCAGCCTCGAGAACGAAATCGTTGAGCAGACACAGCGGTTTGAACAGGAGCGCTCGTCAGTAGCTGCAGCCGTTCAGGCTCTGAGATTGCAACTAGAAGAAGCACGGAGGTCTATTGTCGAGACCGAAGATCTCGCACTTCTCCAGGAAGCGGGCATCTACCGATATCGGCATCCGCTGACTGATGCCGTCGCCTACGCAAGGGAGCTTGCAGGAGTTGAAGAAGGGATAAAGGCCATGACGCGCAAGGACGGTGGCGCCGTGCAGGCCACGACGAACTGGACGGTAAACGGCTCGGTCCCACAAGGTCGTGCCATGGTTCGTGACTTTTCAAAGCTTATGCTGAGAGCATTCAATGCCGAGGCCGACAATCTCGTGCGAGGTCTCAAGCCCTACAAGCTTTCTGCAGCCGTCGAGCGCCTCAAAAAGGTCGCTGACACCATTGAGCGTCTGGGTAAGACGATGCAGATACGGATTTCAACGCCATACCTCCAATTGCGTGTGCGAGAGCTCGAGCTCACCGCGGATTTCTTGCAGAAGCAAGCTGAGGAAAAGGAGGCCGAGCGAATTGAACGAGAGCGCCTACGAGAAGAGCGCAAGGTTGCACAAGAGATCGAGCGGGAGCGGGTGCGTCTCGAGAAGGAACGTCAGCACTATGTCAACGCGCTCGAGGTTCTGATCGCGAAGGGCGACGAGGCTGGTGCGGCGCGTTTGCGGAACGAATTGGATGACGTACAGCGGGCAATCGAAGACGTTGACTATCGAGCTGCGAATATTCGAGCGGGATACGTGTATGTGATCTCAAATATCGGCTCGTTCGGAGAGAGAATGGTGAAAGTGGGTATGACCCGACGACTTGACCCTATGGACAGAATCCGCGAGCTGAGTGATGCGTCGGTACCTTTCAATTTCGACATTCATGCTCTGTACTTCTCCAAGGATGCCGTTGGTATTGAAACGGCTATGCATGAACGGCTGGCTGAGGCGCGTGTCAACGTCGTCAATCGTCGGCGAGAGTTTTTTCGCGCCACTCCAATGGAAGTGAAGGCGCACCTAGCTGAGTTGACAGGGGAACTGTTGCAGTTTCAGGATATCCCAGAAGCCCTAGAATACCGGCAAGGTCTCACGCGGGCTCAGCTCAGCGGCAGTTAACAGGAGGTTCACGGGAATGCTATTTCTGGTTATCCTGTGAGCTCGTCCGCCAAGGGCCGGGCGCCGTCCAAGTAGCCTCGAAGGGATCTCCGGAAGTAAGCGCGAGGCAGGGCGGCATTAGGAATCCCCTCAGGAGGTCGCAAACCCTGGGCAGCGCTAGCGATTCGTGGTCCTTGCCGGTTCTGCGAAGAAAGGATGTCCAGTCTGCTTTTTTCCTTTGGTCTGATTCAAACTCTGTGGTCAGAGCGGTCGGGGCTTCCGAGGGAATCTGGGTCTGTCGCCGCTCGAAAGTCGCTCGAATGGCTTCGGCGAGAACTGCTCCCGCGAAGTCGAACGTCTGTGCAAGCACCCAGAGATCGTAGAAGTCCCGCATCCGGGTGTTGGCCATTCCCAAATGGACCATGGCCTGGAACTTTTCGGCGATCACGGTTTCTCGTGGATATCCCTTCAGTCTAGGAGTGGGATGGCCCAGGAGCGTGGGGTATGCAATCTCGACAGGGCCCGGCGTGATGGCGTCTCCGAAGCCGATGTCCACTTGCACAGGAATGATCGCCGCAGCCAACTCGGCTCGCATCTGGATTCGAAGGCCTGGATATTGCTGAAGCTCCGCGATCCTCTCGACTTTGATCGAACTGGGGTCAAAGGTCAGGCCATCTTCGCAATCTTCAATCCGGCACAGGTCTCGGAATATGGTCACAACCAAGTCCGGGGAAATCTCACCTCTCCCAGCAAGGTCCAGATCTCGCGTGGGGCGGTAGATTTCCTCGCCCCATACGGAGAGCAGCATCGCTCCTTTGAGGAGAAAACGGTCCGCGTGCCTCGATGTGCTGAGCCGGTACAGCAATCTTTCAAGAGTGAAGCGGGTGAGGATGAACTGGAAGTCTTCTCGCCGCTGCTTGGCGAGGTTCAAGAGCCTCTGGCGGACCGAGGCCGGCAGGTTCTGGATCCTGGCGGGGCTCAAGCGAAGGACTCGAGGTAGGGCCGCATTACATTGGCGACCCGGCAGATCTTGGCGAACTTCCAGAGATTGTCGAACGTGTCCCGCCTCCGCTCGATGCAGTCCTTCAGAGCCTCCATGGCCACGTCCAGCCCGATCTTGTTCCGGTACTTGAAACAGTCGGCGACGGTCTTCGCGGGGGAGTAGACGCGGATCTCGCCCCCTCGAAGGATATGTGTCTCGATCCCCGCGGTGAGCGCTTCTCCCGAGAACCGGACGATCCGCAGGGGTGGACCGTCGACGCGGGGTTGCCAGGCCTTCCGGTCGATGGCGAGCCAGACCGCGTGTGGATTCTGGGTCGTCAGTTCGTGAAAGCGCAGAGCCGACAGCAGGCAGACGACGCCTTGTGGAACTTGCTTGCAGGCTTCCAACAACGATTGATGCTCGGTGATCTCCGAGCCGGAGACCCTATAGAGTCCACGTCCGAGCCTCTCCAGAATCCCCTGGTCGGAGAGCCTCTTCAAGTCCTTCCGAGGAACGCCGCGACGTTCGAGATCCTGAGTCCGAAGGACACCTTCGGTTCCCAGGAGCTTTCTGATCTCTACAGCGGTCATGGCACCACGAGCGTGGTACAAAACCTCGGCAGATGTCAAGATGTGCCGAGGCTTTGTACTGGTACGTCCAAGAAAAAAGGGGCGGCCCGGAGGCCGCCCCTTTCAACTACCAACTGAAGAAGAACCCCTACTCCGGCTGCCAGCTCGGCAACCGGCCCGGGGTCCACGGCGCTCCGGCGTTCTCGAGCTGGTCTTCCAGCCCCTTGAGGTCGGTGCCGATGGTCTTGCGGATGTCCTCCAGCACGGGGGCGAACTCGGCCGCCGCGATGTTGTAGTCCTCTTCCCAGGTGCGGGTGGCCGCTCCGGAGACGCTCCAGTGGCTGCCCACCACGTTCTGGATGCGGTCCACGATCGCCGGCGGCGTGGGCGCGTTGTTGGACGCCAGGATCGGATCTCCCGTGAGCTTCACCTGGATCTCCTGGAGGTGGAGGTCCAGCTTCCGCGCCTGCTCCGACAGCTTGAGGTCGGCCTTCGGCGTCTGCGGGATCGCCTTCTGGATGTATTGAATCCGCGTCCGGGCCTCTTCCACGGCCTCGGCGGCGCCCAGGACGGCCCGCTGCAATCGCGCGGTCCGCCGCTGGAAGGCGAGCTGCTTCTCCTGGTCCTGGGCCGACAGCTCGGTCATGCCCACCGGCACGGCCTGGAGGGTCTGCGGCTGGCCGACCGGCGTCACCACGCCGTTGGCCTGCCGGGCCAGCGTCACGGTGTACTTGCCGGGCGCCGCCAGCGGCCCCTGGGGACCGCCGCCGAACAGCTCCCGTTCACCGCTCTCGAGCCGGACCGGATTGGCCGGCGGGAAGCGGAGATCCCAGGCCACCCGGTGGAAGCCCGCCCTGGCCGGCGCGCTCAGGCGGCGGACGACGTTCCCCTCCTCGTCCTTGACGATGAGGAGCATCTCCGGCGGCGCCTCCTGCTCCTCGGCCCGCAGCGCCTCGAAGCTCGGGAAGACGATCGAGCCCCCCTCCTTCACCAGCTTCTTCTCGGACTCCTGGCGCTGCTTGCGCAGGGTCTTGATGTCGTCCTTCAGGTAGTAGGTGAGGACCGCCCCGAACGGCGGGTTGTCGCCGACGTAGAAGGAGCTCCCCTGGAAGGCCTTGCCGGGGAGGCCGAGCGGCGAGGACTCGAGGTACATCGAGGCCTGCCGGGGCGGGAAGATCGTCGCCTCCTGCTCCAGCGCCTCGGGCTTGAGGTTCCGCAGCAGGGAGTAGTCGTCGAGGATCCAGAAGCCGCGGCCGAAGGTGGCGATCACCAGGTCGTTCTCCCGCTTCTGCATCACGATGTCGCGCACCGGGGTCACCGGCAGGCTCTTGAACTGGATCCAGTTCCTGCCGCCGTCGCGCGAGAAGTACATGCCGAACTCGGTGCCGACGAAGAGCAGGCTGGGATCGACGAAGTCCTGCGCCACGGACCAGACGGAACCGCGCGCGGGCAGGTCGCCGGCGATCGACGTCCAGGTCCTCCCCCGGTCGGTGCTCTTCAGCAGATAGGGCTTGAAATCCCCCATCTGGTGGTTGTTGAACGCCGCGTAGACGGTGTCGGCGTCGGTCGGCGAGGGCTCGAGGTCGGAGACGTAGGTGGTGTCCGGGATGCCGGGGAACTTGTCGATCTTGCGCCAGTTGGCGCCGCCGTCCTCGGTGATCTGGACCAGGCCGTCGTCGGTGCCGACGTAGAGCAGCCCCTGCTTCTTGGGCGATTCGCTGAGCGCCACGATGTTGCCGTAGAGCGAGGTCGAGGCGTTGTAGGCCACGGTGTCGGGGCCCCAGGTCCGGCCCATCACCTTGAGCTTGTAGCGGTCGATCTGCCGGGTGAGGTCGGGGCTGACCGGCGTCCACGAGTTGCCGCGGTCGTCGCTCTTGAAGAGCCGGTTGGCGGCGAAGTAGAGCCGGGTGTGGGAATGCGGGCTGATGATCAGCGGCGAGTCCCAGTTCCAGCGCAGCGCCGGCTCCCCCTTGCCCGGCTGGGGCTGGATCTGCACCTGCTCGCCGGTCCGGATGTCGTAACGGTTGAGGGCGCCGTACTGCGCCTCGGCGTAGACGATGTTCGGGTCCTCGGGGTCGGCCTGCGACTGGAAGCCGTCGCCCCCCTGGGTGACGAACCAGTCGGAGTTGCGGACGCCGTTGTTGCTGGGGGTCCGCGAGGGGCCGCCGAGGCTGAAGTTGTCCTGGGTACCGCCGAAGACGTAGTAGAACGGCTTGGCGTTGTTGACGCTCACCCGGTAGAACTGGGCGATCGGCAGGTTGGCGTGGAAGCGCCAGTCCTGGCCGCGGCTCCAGGTCTCGTAGAGGCCGCCGTCGCACCCCACCAGCAGGTGGTCGCGGTTGGCCGGGTCGATCCAGACGACGTGGTTGTCGACGTGCTTGTCCTTCTCGCCCACCGGATGGAAGCTCTTGCCGCCGTCGTCGGTCACCATCAGGAAGACGTCCACCGAGTAGACGCGGTCGGCGTTCTCGGGGTCGACGAAGAGCTCCTGGTAGTACTGCGGGCTGCTGGCGACGGTGCTGCTGCGCTTCTCCCAGTTGCCGCCGGCGTCGGTCGAGCGGAAGAAGCCGCCGGCCTTGCCGGAGGCCTCGATGATGGCGTAGACGGTGTCGGGCTTGGACGGCGCGATGGCGATGCCGATGCGCCCCATGTCGACGCCGGGGAGGCCGCCGCCCAGTTTCTTCCAGGTGGCGCCGCCGTCCATGGACTTCTGAATCCCCCCTTCGGGGCCGCCGTCGATCAGCGTCCAGATGTGCCGGCGCCGCTGGTACGTGGCGGCGTAGACGACGTCCGGGGCGCGCGGATCGAGCGCGATGTCGGTGACGCCGGTGTTCTCGCTGATCGTCAGCACCGGCTTCCAGGTCTTGCCGCCGTCGGTGGTCTTGTAGAGGCCACGGTCGCCGCCCGCCGACCAGAGCGGCCCCTGGGCCGCCACGTAGACGGTGTTCGAGTCGCGGGGGTCGATCAGGATCTTGCCGATGTGCTCGGACTTCTTGAGCCCGACGTTGTCCCAGCTCTTGCCGCCGTCGGTCGACTTGTAGACGCCGTCGCCGTAGGAGACGCTGCGCTGGCTGTTGTTCTCGCCGGTGCCGACCCAGATCACCAGCGGGTTCTTGGGATCGATCGTCACGCAGCCGATGGAGAAGGAGCCCTGCCCCTCGAAGATCGGCGCCCAGGTGGTGCCGGCGTTGGTGGTCTTCCAGATGCCGGCTGCGGCGGCCGCCACGTACCAGGTGTTCGGCGAGCGGGGGTCGACGGCGATGTCGACGATGCGGCCGCCGACCACGGCCGGGCCGATATTGCGGAACTCGAGGCCGGCGAAGGTCCCGGCGGTCATGCCGCCCTTCTTCTCCTCCTTCTTCTCCTCGGGTTTGGCGGACTTGGACGGCTGGCCGGTCTTCTGGCTGGTCTTCACCGCCTCATCCTTCTTTTCAGGCGTGCCCTGGTAGGCACTGGGAGGCGCCGCGAAGGCGCCGCCGGCCAGCAGGAAAACGCCGAGCGCAAGCGCTGCAGGGATCCGTTTCACTCGATTCCTCCAATCCATGGGATTTGAGACGGCCTGAAAATCGGCCGTCCGGTTCTTTCCCGGAACAACTCTGGAACAGCGGCGGCGCGGCGTCGTATTGCGCCTGCCACCACAAACTCCCCTCATCTACAGCCCCCGCATCGTACGCGGAACCGGGCTCAAAGTTCTGCTAGGAGGCGCCGGAAGGCGCGTTCCGCCGTCGGAATACTACATACGCCGGCAGCCCGAGGGCCACCAGGCCGAGGCCGAGGAGGGATTCGACCGGGCTCTCTTTGAGGGTGTTCCCGATCAGCAGCAGGCAGGCCAGGATGAACAGGGCCGGCACCACGGGGTAGCCCCACGTCCGGTAGGGGCGGGGGAGGTCCGGCCGGCGGCGCCGGAGGATGAAGACGGCGGCGGCGATCATGGCGTGGAAGATGACGCTGGCGAAGATCACGTAGGTGTAGAGCTGCGAGTAACTGCCCGAGAAGGTGAGCACCAGCGCCCAGGCGGTCTGCGCCCAGAGACAGGCGACCGGCGTCCGGCGCCTGGGGTCGACCCGGGCGAGTGAGCGGAAGAAGAGGCCGTCCTCGGCCATCGGCAGGTAGATCCGCGAGCTGTAAAGAATGGTGGAGGAGAGGCAGCCGAAGGTGGAGATCAGCACGGCGAGCGAGATCAGGCGCGCCGCTCCCGGACCGAAGAGGACCGCGGCCGCCGTCTCCGCGATGCGCGGCGTCGCCGCCATGGCGGCCATGTCGAGGGTGCGGACGTAGACGAGGTTCAGCAGCATGTAGAGGAGCACCACCGCCGCCGTACCGAAGATCAGGCCGCGGGGGAGGTTGCGCCCGGGATCGCGCACCTCGCCCGCCGAGCAGGTGAGGCCGTACCAGCCGTCGTAGGTCCAGAGCGCCGCGATCATCGAGATCCCGAAGGCGGCGAGCAGGCCGCCGGGGACGTGGGCCACCGGGCCGTAGAGGTCCGGCACGACCTTCGCCGGCACCAGCAGGCCCAGCGCGGCGAAGAGGGCGATCGAGCCGATCTTGATCACCGTCAGCGCGTTCTGCACCCAGGCCCCCTCCTTGAGGCCGAGATGGTTGACGGCGGTCAGCGCCAGGATTGCGAGCGCCGCCGCCACCTGTCCGCCGGAGACTTTCCAGGTCCAGGAGCCGAGCGGCACCGCGAGCAGGACGTTGCCGGTGGAGAAGAACGGCAGGAAGCTCCCCAGGTATTCGCCGAAGGCGACCCCGAGGGCGGCGATCCCGCCCGACATGATGACCAGGAAGGCCGTCCACCCGTAGAGGAACCCCCAGAGCGGCCCGTACGCCTCGCGGATGTAGTGGTAGAGCCCGCCAGCGCGCGGGTACATCGCGCCGAGCTCGCCATAGGTGAGCGCTCCGGCGAGCGTCAGCAGCCCGCCCGCGAGCCAGACGAGGAGGATCAGGCCGGTGTGGGGGAGCACCCGGGCCATGTCCGCCGTGGTGATGAAGATGCCGGTGCCGACGATCGAGCCGATGGTGAGCAGGGCGCCATCCCAGGTGCCGAGACCACGGACGAGGGCCGCGGAACCCTTGGGTTCGGTCATGCGGAAGGCTCCCAGCGGAGCGCCGCCCCCGGAGGCGGGAGCGGCGGAGCAGACTCTGCGGTTACTTCTTGTCCTGGAAGGAGACGAGCGCCTGCGTCCCTTCCGTGCTGGTCGAGACGATCACGCTCACCTCGCGCTTGCCGTCCTCGCTCTTGCCGGAGACGGTGCCGCCGGTCTGGCCGTTGCTGTTGAACGTGGTCTTCTCCGGCTTGAGACCGCTGTTCCTGAGCTGCGCCTCGTAGTAGTCGAGCACCTTGTTGGAGTCATCCTTGGTGGTGACGGTGAAGGTCGCCGAGCGCCCCTCGGCGTTGGTCGTATCGAGGGTGCCCTGGACCGCGCCGCCGGGGTAGGCCGGCAGCCAGGAGGGGAGGTTCTGCGGCGTGCCGGCGCCGGCGTTGAAGGTGGAGACCTGCCCCTTCTCGTCGGTCGACTGCACGGAGAGGCCGTTGCCGCCGGAGGTGTCGACGGTCGCCGTGCCCTTGTCGGTCTTGATCGACCACTTGCCGTTCTTGGCGTCCTCGGCGCTGATGGTGGTCACCTCGCCGGTCTTCTTGTCCTTGATGGTGATCGAGTTGTTCTTCTCGTCCGCCTTGACGAGCTCGAGATCCGGGTTCATCTTGACCGCCAACTCGGCGGCCGCCATCGTTGGATTCGCCGCGAACTTGTCGACCGCGCGCTTGGCGAGCCAGCCCATGACACCGACGGCGATGCCGGCGAGCACCAGGAGGACGATGCAGCCGACGCCGACCCAGGCGAGGGGGCTCATGCCTTTTCTGGCCGGAGGCACGCCGGGGGCGGGGGGGACTTGAGACGTTCCGTTCATGCGATTGCCCTTTCTGACCTGAAGACTCAGCGGGTTTCGAGGCGTAAAAGATACCACCGAATCCGGCGTGCCGGATCGTGGAGCCTGCCCCTGTTAGGCGCCCGGCGTCCCGAAATGTTTCAGCGGTTTCCGCCGTCCTTGACAGCCGCCCCCTCCAATCCTAGAGTCTTCGAAAGACCTGGAAAATCTATTGCGGCTGCCAACCCTGCCGATCGACCCGTCCGTGGTGCATGGCGCCTTCCTGGCGCTCGGCACCCTCGCGGCCGTGATCGTCTTCCTGGCCGAGGCGCGCCGCCGCCGGACGCTCGACGACCGGCTGTTCACGATCCTCACCGGCGCCCTCCTCTGCGGCGGCGTCGCGGCCAAGCTGAGCACCTCCTGGCGCTACCTCGCCGCGGCCCCCGATCCGACGCTGCTGGGCGCGCTCCTCTACGGAGGGAAAAGCGTGCTCGGGGGGCTGGCCGGCGCCTATCTCGGAGCGATCCTGACCAAGCGGCTGATCGGCTACCGGGCGCCCACCGGCGACGTCTTCGCGCCGGCGGTGGCGCTGGGAATCGGCATCGGCCGCTTCGGCTGCCTGCTCACCGAGACGCCGGGCACACCGACGGGGTTCCCCTGGGGCGTGACGGTCGGCGCGTCGCGGGCGGCGCATATTCCGGGCTTCCCTCCGGCCTGGATCGGAGTGCCGCTGCACCCTTCCTTCGTCTACGAGATCGCCTTCCACTTCGCGATGCTCGCCGTGCTGCTGCGCCTGCGCCGCCGGCCCGATCTTCGGGGGGAGCTGTTCAAGGTCTACCTGCTGGCCTACGCCGTCTTCCGCTTCCTGATCGAATTCGTGCGCGGCAATGAAGTGGTCTGGGCGGGGCTGACCCGCTCGCAGCTCTTCCTGATCCCCTCGACCCTGCTGCTCGCCGGCTACTTCCTGCGGCGCCGGCGGCCCGCGGCGATGGGAGAGATCCGAACCCTGGAGGGAACGCTGTGAATGATCCGAGCTCCGAACCGATCTTCGATTATCTGCGGAAGAACTCCCAGCACAGCAGCCTGGCGACCCTGCGCGGGGAGCTCCTCGAGTACGGCTACGACCGGGCCACGGTGGACCGGGCGATTGCGGTTTACCGGGAACAGAGCCCGCCGGCGCCCCGCGGACCCTGGCCGCTATGGATCGCGGCGTTCAATTCCGTGCTCGCGATCGTGCTCACGATGCTTTTGAGCGGATCGCCTAGCCAGCAGCAGTACTGGATCTTCGGGCCTGCGATCCTGACTTTCCTGATCTGCCTCGGGGAGCTCTTCATCGCCTTCCTGATGCTGATCCCGCGGGACACCCGGCCTTGGATCGGCGTGCTCCTCCAGGGGATCGGCCTCTTCGCGGGGGCGGCGGTCATCGTCCTCGGCGGCCTTTGCTTCGTGGGCTGAAAAGAGATTCCGAATGCCCGGCATGACCCCAAACGACGGCCTCGATCCGGAGCTCCAGGAGGCGGTTCTCGCTCCCCCGGCGAGCGTCTGGCCGAAGGTGCTGCTGGTAATCGCGTTCAACGCCATGATCCTGGCGCTGATCGGCTGGGCGTCCCGGGAGGGAGAATACGGGTTCATCCCGGCAGTCGTGGTCTACGGGTTCCTGATCTGCTGCGTGGAGCTTGTCGTCTTCTTCTCTCTGCGGGCCACATCGGGAACCCGGGACTGGGGCCACGCACTCCTCCAGGGGCTCGCCCTGTTCGTGGGGCTGGCGGTCGTCGTCCTCGGCGGTCTTTGCTTCGCGGGGCCGTAATGAAAGGAAAACCCTGATGCCCGGTATGACCCTCCGCGGCGACCGCCTGCTGCGCTACGTCTCGGCCTTCTGCCCTCATTGCCATCACGAGGACCCGGAGCGGCCGCTCGCCGAGGTGCGCCGGCTCTCCGGCTATCTCGCCGAGGAGGACGGCCAGGTCTGGCTGGTGCGCGGCTGCCCCGAGCACGGCAAGGTGCGCACCCTCTACGACGAGTCCCCCGAGATCCTCGCTTATCTCGAGCAGTGGACCGCCCCCACCAAGCGTCACGTCGCGGACGTTCCCGGCAACTTCGATCCGATCCCGCAGGCCTATCTGCGCGGGCTCGGGGAGATGCAGACCCAGCACACCTGCATCCTCCTGGAGGATATCGAGCGCTCCTGCAACCTCTGCTGCCCGAACTGCTTCGCCGCCAGCTCCCCCGAGTCGCGCGGCGCCGTGCCGGTCGAGACGGTGCTCGCCAACATCGACACCCGCCTCTCCCGCGAGGAGGGGCGGCTCGACGTGCTGATGCTGTCCGGCGGCGAGCCGACCCTGCATCCGCGCCTGCTCGAGCTGCTGGAGGCGGCGCTGGAGCGGCCGATCGGACGCATCCTGATCAACTCGAACGGCATCGAGATCGCCCAGAACGACCGCCTCCTCGCCTTTCTCGAGCGCCACCACCGGCGGATCGAGGTCTACCTCCAGTTCGACGGCTTCCGCCTGGAGACCCACCGCCACCACCGCGGGGCGGACCTGCGGCGGATCAAGCAGCGCGCCGTCGAGCGCCTCTCCCAGGCGGGGGTGTTCACCACCCTGACGATGACCGCGTCGCTGGGGGTCAACGACGACGAGATCGGCGATGTCCTGCTCCACGCGCTGGAGACCCCGTTCGTGGGGGGCGTTTCGATCCAGCCGCAGTTCGGCAGCGGCCGCTCGACGCCGATCGACCCGCAGGCGCGGCTGACCCACGGCGGTGTGCTGGCGCGGCTGGAAGGGCAGACCGGCGGCCTGGTCACCTGGCAGGACCTGACGGCGCTCCCCTGCAGCCATCCGCACTGCTGCAGCATCGGCTACCTGATGAAGACCGACGCCGGGGAGTGGAAATCGCTGGCCGCGATCGTCGGGCACGACGCGCTGAAGGCCCATCTCGGGCTGGTGAGCAACCGGATCGTCGATCCGGAGCTGTCGGCCGACCTGCGGCGGATGGTGAAGGAGTCCTTCCTCGGCCTCTTCTCCGAGAGCAGCTCGCTGGCCCAGCCGGGGATCGGGGAGCTGTTCCGCAACGTCTGCACGGCCTGCGATCTGGGGCTCTCCACGCTGGCGCGGATGGCCGGGGAATCGCTGCTCGGGAGGCAGGGCACCCTGCGCGATCTCCTGGGCAAGCGGGTCAAGCGGATCACCGTCAAACCGTTCATGGACATCCAGACGATGATCGAGGAGCGGCTGACCCAGTGCTGCGTCCACGTCGGCACCGAGGGGGAGCAGGGGCACCAGTGCGTCCCCTTCTGCGCCGCTCAAGGCTGGCCGGCGCTCCACCGGCTGAAGCTCTCCGAGCGGGCGGGAGCGGGAGTAGGATCGACACCATGAGCGAGATCCTCCCCGAAACCCCCGAGCTGGCCGCCGCCCGTCGGGCGCGCGAGGCTCAAGGCGCGCTCGCCGCCGGAGGGGCGCTGCCGCGTCCGATGGTCTCCGCGCGGGTGCCGGCGATCCCCGATCCGCTGCGGCTCTGCGTCTATACGACGGTGGCGCTGCTCGCCTGGATCTTCACCCCGGCGCTGACGGCGGCGGTGTTCGGGGCAGTGGGCTTCCACGCCTACTGGCGCTCCTGGCGGACCGGATTGCGGCGGAGCGACTGTGTCCTCCGCGATCCGCGGCTGGTGATGCTCTACCTGGGGCTGGTGTCCGCGGCGGGCGTGGCCTGGACGGTGCTGCGGATTTTGCGGCTGTTCGGGGTGCCGCTTGCCAGCGGCGCCGCGAGCGGCTAGACTCACCCGGCTCCTGGATTCGGGAGTGTCCTGCTGGTTTCTTGTGCCTGGGTCCCGACCCGCCGGCATAGCTCAGGGGTAGAGCTACGGTCTTGTAAACCGTAGGTCCCCGGTTCAAATCCGGGTGCCGGCTCCAGCCCCCGATCCAGCGAGACGCGGTTCTTTGGAGGTGTGGCCGAGTGGACAATGGCAGCAGACTGTAAATCTGCCGGGCTTCGCCCTACGGAGGTTCGAATCCTCCCGCCTCCACCATTCTCTTCGTTCGCGGTGGTTCGATTCGCGGGCGCCAGTTCGCGGGAGTAACTCAGGGGTAGAGTCACAGCCTTCCAAGCTGTTGGTCGCGGGTTCGAATCCCGTCTCCCGCTCCATTCCTCTCTCAGATCGTTCCAGCACTTGCCAGGTCCGGTGGCGCGGCGCGCCCCGGGAGTGGTCCCTTTTGTGCCAAACCCTCGCGTCAGTAGAAACGAGGACTTCTCAGAAGGGCGGCAGGGCCCGCTTCTCAACGCCGGCATCCGGTCTCTCGATCAGCAGCAGACCGCGCCGGCCCCGCGGAGAAATGGTCCCCGAGAAGCCTTGCAGCGGGAAGATCTCTCGCCTCGCGATGATCGAGCGGTTTCGGTGCGCCAGCCGGATGGCTGGCGCGATGCGAAGCCTCTGGGTTCGGCCACTAGGGGCGAGTATGGGCGAGAGATCTTCCCGTAGGGTTACGCCAATCCTATGGACCCGGGCTACGGCTCCGGCTCGGGATCCAGGGCCACGCTGATCTCGTACGTGCTTTCGTCATCCCCCGAAACCTGGACGTAGTAACGGCCCGCGGCCAGAGCCTGGAAGATCAGGCCGGTATCGAGGAGCGTGCCCTCGCTGTTGTACAGGCCGGCCGACACGTCCCCTCCCGTGCTCGTGACGGTGACCGTCGCGGCGGCTTCCGGCTCGAACGTGAACACATCGTGGTCCGCCGTGATCGCCGGGCCGATCTCGCCGCTGGTGGGGAGGCTCGCCCCCACCTCGATCGGCGTGGCGCAGAGAAGGCTGTTGCCATGATCGTCGACAGTCCCGAGGTGACAGACATCGGTGAACGAGGCGAAGACCTCGAAGTCGCCGGTGGCGTTGCTCCCCGGAGCCACCTGAATGCAGTGGGTTCCCGCCGGGATGACCGCCTGCAGTTCTCCCAGATCTGTCCCGAGTTGGGCGCTATCGATCAGTGGATGGGTGGTGGAGGAACCCTGCGTGTAGATCGAATCCTGGGCACCGTCGCCCTCGCCCGCGATGACGAGCACGCCGGGCAGTGTGGTGACGAGCTTGACCACTTCGCCGCTCCACTCGTCGACCCCCTTCTTCTTGTTGGTGGTATCGCCGTTGCTCAGCTCCACGGCTCCGGTCGAGCTCTCCAGGGCCGTCTGGCAGTCCTGGGCCTCGGCGGGACGGACATTGGCAAGGATCGAAATGGCGAGAAGCGCGACGCAGGTGATCGAAAAGAAAGCATTACGGATACAGGAGCTCTGATTGGACACGGACCTCTCCTTCGAGCCGAACGGCTTCGAGAAACGTTGAAAAGATTGCGTTTCAGGGATCCGGCCCGACCGCCGAAGCAGTCAGGCCGGTGCGTTCGCCGGCCGGCTTCGAGACGTCCCAACTTCGCCTCAGGCAGGGACTAACGGAGGGTTTTCCAAAGTTGGCGGGATGGCGGTCCTGGAGAGGAAAAATCGCGCGGCTGTCATCGCGGTCCGCTTTGTGATGAAATGGGAGACACCTTGAAAATCGCGGGGATCTCCTGGGGCCGGAAGGAAGCGAAGACCTCTACCGGGGAGTCTGTCTTCACGGATCACGTCCGCGCGCTGGCGAGCAGAGAGCCGCTGGATACGCGCCGTCTCGAGCAGCTCTGGAGCGCCTTGCGGGCCGCGCTGCGAAGCGAGCTCAAGCGGCGGGGCCTGTGGGAGACGCCGCCGGTCTACCTCGGCATCTACGGCTGGGAGACCTGGGAAGCGCGGGGAGCGGGGGCCGGGAAAGAGACGGCTCTGGAGGAGCTGCTGGCGGAGTGCTACAGCTATATCTTCGTCCTGCGCCTGCGCAGCCTGGAGGCGCAGCTCAAGCTCAAGGAAAATATCGACGGGTTAATATTCCTTAACATTCGCCACTTTCTTCATGAACGGCAGAAAGAGCATGATCCATTGGGCTCGCAGGTGTTCCAGGTCCTGCAGTCGGCGGTGAGAACGGCGGTTGCCGAAGGGGATTTGCACGTGCTCCAGGGGGACGAGCGGATCCGCAACCACACGGTCCTGAGCGCCTCTCCCGGCAGCCCGGCCCTGGAGCCCGCGCGGGAGGGGCTCGCCACCCTGGTGGCGCGCTGGAACGACGAGCTGTTGCCCGATCTGGTCACCCTGCGGGGCCGCGGGCAGGAGGAGGTGGTCCGGCGGCTGCGCGAGCGGTTGCCGGAGCTGGAGAGAGAGGGTTTCGCGACCTTTCGCTTCAAGGACCTGGTCGATCCGTTGAAAGCCGACGTGCGGGCACGATGGGCGGCCATCCTCGACCAGTCCCAGGGGGAGGCCGTGCCGCAAATCGGAGAGGAGCCGCGGGGGAATCGGGCCCGGCTGGTCCCGCCGGATACGCGGGTCGAGGAGCGCCAGCTCTTTCGCAAGCTGGTCGACTGCGTCCTGACCTCTCTGCGGCGCCTCGACATCAACGAGAAGACCCGGGAGTACCTCTCGACGCTCTGGAATTTCGTCCGGCTTCAGGCCTCGGAAGGAGAAGAGACGGGGATGCCGGCCGCCCGGCTCGATCAATTGCTGCAGGAAGCCGAGGGTGAGGAGCGCCCTTCGCTCCGCAGGCTCGCCGAGCAGTTGCGCATCCCCCGCGAAAGGCTGCCCGGCCTGTATGAGACCCTGGGGGATCTCCTGGAGCGGTGCCGCGCCGCCAATTCCGGCAGAGCCGCCGTTAGAGCCTTAATGGGAAGCTCCAACTTTCGGAATGGAAAGGGTGGGCCCGGTGCCCATTGATCTGAACGGCATGCCTCCGCAACCGGGCGATCTCTTCGTCCTCGCCGCGACGGCGGACCTGCCGGTGGAGTGGGCGATCCTCGACCGGCGGCCCGGGAAGGCGGCCGGCGAGCTGCTGGCGGTCCCCGCGGATACCCGCCCGTTCGCCGGCAGCGCGGACGTCGAGGTCCCGGCCGAGCTCTCCGGCGGGCCGCTCAGCCTGCGGTGCCGGTTCGGCGTCTGGCTGGACGCCGCCCTTTTCGAGCCGAAGCTGCGCTCAGGAGCGCTGACGCCGGATATCGTGGCCGAGGCTCTCCAGCGTTTCCGGCGGCTGGAAGCAGGAGATCTCGAAGCCTCTCCGCTCGCCGAGGAGGTGGACGCGGATCCCGAGTACGCGGATTGGATCCGGGAGGTCCCCGAGCGTGCCCGGAACCTCGCGGCCGCGGCCCGGCCCGTTCCCTGGCCAGCGGCGCGCCCCGCTCCGGCCGTCTCCTGGGCCTCGGCGCAGCGGCTGGCGGCGGTGTTCGCGCTCCTGGCCGTCGGGCTCTCGATCTGGGTAGTCCTGCTGCGCCGCGAGGTGGGCCGGCTCTCGGAGCCGATCTTCGACATTCCCGCCAACGAGGTCGTGCTGGGAGCGGAGAACCGGGGGGACTCGGCTTTGGAGATCCCGCGCGGGGCGAGCCACGTCCTGCTCCTGCTGGTGGTGGATGCCCGGATCGCTCCGCAAGACGGCCGCTTCGAGATCGTCGACGCCGGCGGTCGAGAGGTATGGCACAGCCGCCGTGTGCATCTGATCCCGGCGGGGGAGTTCCGGCTCGTCGTGACGCGCGGCCGCCTTCCCGACGGCAGGTACACCGTCCGGATCGTCCCGGACGCGGGTAGGCGCCCCATCGCCGCGAAGCCCCTGAAAATCGTGACTTCCGAGTAAAGAGCGGGCCCCGTGGTCCTCGCGGCGAGAACCCGTCGCGTTCTGATCAGATGCCGAGAGTTCGCGCCTGACCGGGAGGCTCCGCCAGATGATCAGCCTCAAAGGGAAGCACATCGCCTACACCCTGTTCGTGGATTTATGTGTCTTGAGTGTGGCAATGACCGCCGCCATGTTCTCCGGCTGCCAAGCCCGGAGCGAGAGCGGCGGGCCGGGAGACAAGAAGATGAATGAGCCCGCGCGGCTCGAGTTGGGACATCCCCTAGTGCGCGATCTCGCCGCCGGCGAGAGCCATTCCTATCTCGTCCGGCTGGAGCCCGGGCAGTATGTCCGCTTGCGCGCGGAGCAGAAAGGGATCGACGTCGCCCTCGACCTCTTCGCGCCGGGCGGCGGCCTGGTCGCGCATGTCGACAGTCCGAGCGGGACTCATGGGGCCGAACGGGTCTCAGAGGTGGCGAAGGCCGCCGGCGACTATCGCGTGGAGGTGAAGTCCGAGGAGGCCTCGGTGAAGCCCGGCCGGTACGAGATGCGGATCGAGGATCTACGGCCGGCGACCGATCAGGATAGGACCCGGGTGAAGGCGGAGAGGGTCTATGGCCAGGGGGAGGAGCTGCGCAGGGATAAAGAGGACTGGGCCCAGGCGGCGGCGAGCTACGAGCAGGCGCTCGCCATCTGGCGCTCGCTGCCGGATCGCGGCGAGGAAGGGCTGGCGCTCTACCGGATCGGAACCATGCGCGAGAAATTGGGGGATGCCGGGCGAGCTCTCGAGCTCCTCAGCGAGTCGATCGCCGCATACCAGGCGGCCAGAGACCTTCAGGGCGAGGCGACCGCGCTCAACCGCCGAAGCAGGGTCCTGGCTGCCCAGCAGAAGACCGGCGAAGCCCTGGATTCCTTCCAGCGCGCGCTGGAGATCTTCCGGAAACTGGGAGACCTCCATGGCCAGGCGAGCGCTCTCAACAACATCGGCCTGGCCTACTCCGATCTCGACCAGACCCGTCTGGCGATCGAGGCCTACGAGGAGGCGTCGGGGCTCTGGAAGAAGCTCGACGATACCCAGAACGAGGGCAGGACTCTCGTCAATCTGGGGAAGTCGAACGTGGAGCAGGGGAGATTCCAGGAGGCCCGGGACGCGCTGGAGGCGTCCCGGCGGGCCGCCGAGCAGAGCCAGGATGCGGAGACCCTCTGCTCGGCCTTGATCTATCTCGGGGAGCTCGACCTGCGGCAGGACCGTTTCGCGCAAGGGAAGACGAATCTGGAGAAGGCCCTCGCCCTCCAGCGCCAGACCGGAGATGAACAGGCAGCGGCGGTGACCCTGGCCAGCCTGGGAATCGCCCATCTCAAGGCAGGAGACCTGGACGGCTCCTGGAAGACCGAGGAAGAGGCGCAGGCCCTCTTCCGCAAGCTCGGGGACACCGCGGGAGAAGGGATCGCGCTCTCGAACCTCGGGCGCGTCCACTACGCCCGTAATCAGGACAAGGAGGCCGTGGCGCGCCAGCGGGAGGCGCGGGCGCTCTTCGAGAAGGCCGGCGACCGGCAGGGGATGGCTCTGAGCCGTTTCGGCGCCGCCCGTTCGCTGGCGCGCCTGGGAGATCTCGAGGAGGCGCGCCAGGAGCTCGAGCCGTCCCTCGATCTGGTCGAGAACCTGCGCGACGACGCGCCCAGCCTGGGCTTCCGCACCTCCTACTTCGCCACCAAGCAGCACTACTGGGATCTCTACGTGGACATCCTGATGCGGTCCCACAAAGAGGCTCTGGCGCTGCAGGCTTCCGAACGCCGCCGTGCCCGCGGTCTCCTGGACGCGCTGGCGGAGACCGGCGCGGCGCAGGAGAGCGGGGCGGATCCCGAGGTGGCCTCCGAGATCCGCGACGCCGAGCAGCGTTTGCGGGTGGCCGAGACGAGGCGCTCCACGATGATGGCCTCCGGCGGCGAGGGTACCCCCCTGGCCGCCATCGAGGGGGAAATCCGCGGTCTCCTTACCCGGCTGGACGTGCTGCGGACCCGGGCGCGCGCGCGTGACCCCAGGGCTGCGGAGCCGGAGCCGCTGACGGCCGGCGAGATCCAGAAGCGCGTGGTGGACGCCAACACCCTCCTCCTCGTCTACTCGCTGGGAGAAGAGCGCAGCTTCCTGTGGACGGTCTCTCCGGAGAAGATCGAAAGCCACACCCTCCCCGGGCGGCGGCAGATCGAGGATGCCGCCCGCCAGCTTCTCGACCTGTTGCCGCGCGCCAGCCGCGAGGCGCAGAGCTCCGGACAGAGGGCCGCGAAGGCGCTCTCCGCTCTCGTGCTGGCGCCGGCCGCGGAGCGGATCGCCGGCTTCAGGCGCCTCCTGATCGTGGGCGACGGCACCCTCCAGCTCGTTCCATTCGGGGCACTGCCCGTTCCCGGACCGCCGGCGGGCGCCGCCGGCAGGGAGCCGCTCCTGGTGGAGAGCCACGAGCTGGTGAGCCTCCCCTCGGCCTCCGTGCTCGCCATGCTGCGGCGGCGCGAGCAGGGGAGGGCCCGCAAACCGCTGGAAGAGCTGAGGATCGCGGTCATCGCCGATCCGGTGTTCCGGGCCGACGATCCGCGGGTCCAGGGGAACGGCGCGCCGAAGGTGGCTCCGCCGCTCCCCCTGGAGCTGAGCCGTTCGGCGCGGGACCTGGGGATCGATCCGATCGAGCGCCTCTCCTACAGCCGGCAGGAGGCCGACGCGATCCTGGGCATGATCAAGCAGGGGAGGCCGCTGAAGGCCTTCGACTTCGACGCCACGCCGGAGCTGCTCACCGGCGGGAGCCTGCGCGGCTACCACATCATTCACATCGCGACCCACAGTCTGCTCGACAGCCGCGAGCCCGAGCTTTCGGGCATCGTCTTCTCCATGGTCGATTCCAAGGGAGCGCCGCGGGACGGCTTCCTGCGTCTCCACGAGATCTACAACCTCGGGCTCGACGCCGGCCTGGTCGTCCTCAGCGCCTGTGAGACCGGCGCCGGCAAGGACGTCCGGGGGGAGGGGCTGCTGGGGATCACGCGCGGCTTCATGTATGCCGGCGTGCCGCAACTGGTGGTGAGCCTGTGGAAAGTGGATGACCGGAGCACCGCGGAGCTGATGAAGCGCTTCTATCGCCAGTTACTGGAGAAAGGTCATCCGCCGGCCGAGGCCCTGCGGCAGGCTCAGCTCTCGATGCTCGCCGAGCCGGATTGGAGCGCCCCGCGGAGCTGGGCCGGCTTCATTTTCCAGGGGGACTTCGCGGGCAAGCGGGAGGGGGGCGTCGAGGCCCAGGATTCTGGGGGGGTGACCGTGGTCAAGAAGGCCACCAGCGATCTGCCGCCGCCGAAGGTGGCGCCGGACAAGCCGAAGAAGAAGCCGGCGCCGCCGCGTCCGCCTTCCTGAAGAGGACGAGGAGAAGACCGCCGATGGCCGAAAAGAAGCTGTATTTCAACGGTATCGATGGCCGGACGGGGAAGTACCTCCTGCCGCCCATGACGTCCAGGGAGGTGAGCGCTCTCGGTCTGAGCGCCACGACGGAGGAGAGCCCCGAACGCTGGGCATGGTTCAAGAGCTGGGTGAGCCGCCATGCCGCGGACGATTCGAGCCGTGATCCCATCTTCGATTGCGATCCCCGCAACCTGGCCGAGACCGGCTGGGGAGTGATCTATGCTCCGGGCACGTCCTGGCAAGTCAAAAAAGCCTTGTCCAGGCTGCTCGAGCATCGCCGGGAGCAGGCGGGCGAGCACGATCCGTCCTATTTCAAGGAATACGAATATCAAAGCGGCGAGACCACGTCTCAGTTCCTCCGCCGCAACGGCGCGAAACCCGGCGGGACCGCGGATGCCGATCGTGTCCCTTATTACCTGCTGATCGTCGGCAGCCCCGAGGGGATTTCCTTTCAATTCCAGAGTGAGCTCGACGTCAGTTACGCGGTGGGACGGCTGCACTTCGACAACGTCGAGGACTACGAAGCCTATGCGTCGAGCGTGGTCGACGCCGAGACCGGGAAGCGCAGGCCCAGGCTGCCGCGGCAGGTCTCTTTTTTCGGCGTCCGCAACGAGGGGGATTCCGCGACCCGGCAGACCGCCGACGAGCTCGTCGGTCCCCTGACCCATACGCTGGTGGAGCCTGGGAAAACCGGCTGGGACGTCCTCGCGTATCTGGGACCGAAAGCGGACAAAGAACAGCTCTCCCGGCTGCTCGGTGGGCCCGACACCCCCGCGCTGCTCTTCACGGCCAGCCATGGGCTCCGTTTCCCTCCGGAGGACGAGCGCCAGCTCGATCGCCAGGGGGCGCTGGTCTGCCAGGACTGGCCGGGGCCGGGCGACGAGAACGGGGTCGATCAGGATCAATATTTCACCGGCGACGACCTGTCTCCGGACGCGCACCTCCATGGACTGGTAGCCTTTCTGTTCGCCTGTTACAGCGGCGGCACTCCCTGGCGCGACAACTTTGAGCAGAAGGTCCTGGGCAAGCCGCCGGAGATCGCTCCCCACGCGTTCGTCTCGCGGCTTTCCCAGCGGCTGCTCAGCCATGGCAACGGCGGCGCCCTGGCCGTGGTCGGACACGTCGACCGGACGTGGACGACCTCCTTCGAAGGCTCCGAGAAGGGGGAAGGGGTGGACGTCTTCCGCAACACCCTGAGGCGTCTGCTGGCCGGGCACACCGTGGGCTGGGCGATGGAGTACTTCAACCAGACCCATGCCGCGCTCGCGGCCGAGCTGTCCAATCTCTGGGAGTCCCAGCACTTCCTCGAGGCGGTGGACCCGGAGTGGTTCTCCGATCTCTGGATGGCCCACAACGACGCCCGCAATTTCGTCGTCCTCGGCGATCCGGCCGTGAAGCTGGCCGGAACGTAGGCCGGCGCCCCTGCCTCCGGGCAAAAAAAGAGGGCGCCTCGAGGCCGGGTGTCATCGCCCTGCCCCGCGGGCCGCCCTTCGACGAGGAGGCCGGGTTCTTGAACCGGCCCTGACTGGAACGCGACAAGGCAAGGGAAAATGGGCCAGCCGCTCTGCCCAGACGGCCCCACCTTTGCTAAACTCCGCAATCCAGATGCCTACCCCCCCAGTGGACGTCACCAAGATCCTCCAGGATTGGAGCCAGGGCGATACCTCGGCTCTGGAGAGGCTCATCCCGCTCGTGTTCGAGGATCTGCGGCAGATCGCCGGCCGTCTGTTCCAGCGGGAGAGCGACGGTCACACCCTCCAGCCGACCGCTCTGGTCAACGAGGTCTATCTCCGATTCATGGGGCAGCGGAAGATGCACTGGCAGAACCGGGAGCAGTTCTTCGGGGTGGCGGGCCTGCTGATGCGGCGCATCCTCGTGGACTACGCCAAGGGGCGGCAGGCGGCGAAACGGGGGAGCGGCGCTCCGCGGGTCCAACTGGACGAGGCTATGGCGGCGCCCGAGTTGCGCGACCTCGACGTCGTGGCCCTCGACGAAGCGCTCTCCCGCCTCGCCGAGGTCGACCCGCGCCAGGGACACATCGTCGAGATGCGGTTCTTCATGGGGCTGAGCCACGAGGAGATCGCCGAGGTTCTGGAGGTCTCCGTGACCACCGTCAAGCGGGAGTGGAAGATGGCCAAGCTCTGGCTCCACCGCGAGCTGACCCAGAGATGAACCCCGGGTGAGAGAGCCTTTCCCGGGCGGTCTCTCGCGTTTCAGGAAGATGGACAATGCGATGAGAGCCCGGGGGGCTCCGGGGGAATCGTGACATCCGAGCGCTGGCAACAGATCAAAGTCGTCCTCGAGGGCGCGCTGGATCGGGAAGAGGCCGAACGGACGGCTTTCCTCGATGCCGCTTGTGAAGGGGACGACGAGCTGCGGCGCGAAGTGGAATCCCTTCTCGCCTCCGAGCCCGAGCTCGGCGACTTCATCGAGACGCCCGTCTTCCGGATCCGCCCCGAGGAGGATGTGCCCCTCGCGGCGGGGGAGCGCATCGGCGCCTACCGGGTGGTGCGCGAGCTCGGCCGGGGGGGCATGGGCTCGGTCTACCTGGCGGAGCGGGCGGACGAGGAGTTCGAGCAGCGGGTGGCCCTCAAGCTCGTCCGGCGCGGCATGGACACGGACGAGATCGTCCGCCGCTTCCGCTCCGAGCGCCAGATCCTGGCTCACCTGGACCACCCGAACATCGCCAAGCTGTTCGACGGCGGCACCACCGATGATGGCCGTCCCTACTTCCTCATGGAGTACGTCGAGGGGCAGCCGATCGACGAATATTGCGACGAGCGGAAGCTGCCGACCCGCGAGCGGCTCGAGCTCTTCCGGCAGGTCTGCTCGGCGGTTCACTTCGCCCACCAGAACCTGATCGTTCATCGCGACCTCAAGCCCGGCAACATCCTGGTGACTGCGGCCGGGGTCCCGAAGCTGCTCGATTTCGGGATCGCCAAGCTCCTCGATCCCGACCAGGCGCTGTTTGCTCTGACCCGCGTCGAGTTGCGCCTGATGACGCCCGAGTACGCGAGCCCCGAGCAGGTCCGGGGGGAGACGATCACCACCGCGAGCGATATCTATTCGCTGGGCGTCCTGCTCTATGTTCTGCTGACCGGCCACCGTCCCTATCCCCGCGCCACGCAGGACCCGCAGAGCCTGGCCAAGGCGATCTGCGAGACGGAGCCGCTCCGCCCGAGCAGCGCGGTGGGCCGGGTGGTGGAGGTCAGGCGGCCGGACGGCACCGTCGTCGAGTTGAAGCCGGAGTCGGTCAGCCAGGTGCGGGACGGCGAGGAGCGCCTCCTGCGGCGCCGGCTGGCAGGGGATCTCGACAATATCGTGCTGATGGCGATGCGCAAGGATCCGCAGCGCCGGTACGCTTCCGTGGCCCAGTTGTCCAACGACATCGAGCGCCACCTCCAGGGGTTGCCGGTCGTCGCCCGCAAGGACACCCTGGGGTATCGGACCCGGAAGTTCGTGGGCCGGCACAAGCTGGGCGTCGCCGCGGCTGCCATCGTCCTTCTCCTGATCGTGGGGTCTAGCATCACGATGACCGTGCTCTGGCGGCGCGCGGTCCGCGAGCAGCAACGGGCGCAGGCGGTCTCCACCTTCCTGCAAGATCTTTTCTCTATTCCTGATCCCAGCGAGTCGCGGGGAGAGTCCATCACCGCTCGGGAGGTGCTCGACCGGGGTATCCAGAAGATCGGCCACAGCCTGGAGGAGCAGCCGGAGTTGCGGGCCGACCTGATGGACACCATGGGGCGGGTCTACCGGAGTCTCGGTCTGTACGAGCCGGCCAGAAAGCTGCTCGAGGGCGCGCTCCACTTGAACCAACAAACTCTGGGAAAAGATGACCTGCTCGTCGCCCAGAGTCTCTACAATTTGGCGAACCTTCTGCACGAGATGGGGAAAGAGGCTGAGGCTGAGCCGATGATCCGCGAGGCCCTGGAGATCCAGAAAAAGCGAGGAGCCACGCGGAACATCGACTATGCCAGTGGCCTGACCAATCTCGGGGCCCTTCTTGAAGAAAGGGGGGAGCTCGATCAAGCTGAGACGCTCTACAAAGAATCTCTTGCGATCAAGCGGAAGCTTCCTCAGGTCGACGATGAGGATATCGCGACCAGTTTCAATAATCTGGGAAAGCTTTCCGCGACACGCGGAGATTACACCTCGGCCGAGCGGAATTACCAGGAAGCGCTAAAGTTGCGCCTGAAGATCGCGGGAGGTTTGCCCGATCCGTTGGTGGCCGCGAGCCTCAGTAATATCGCCTCGCTCCTGCAGGATCGGGGAGATCTGGCCGGTGCCGAGACTTACCATCGGCAGGTGCTGGAAATGCGCAGGAAGCTTTATCCCGGCTCCAATCCGAAGATTGCACTCACTCTCAACAATCTGGGATACGTCCTTCAGGCCGAGGATAAGACCGCGGATGCGGAAAGATGCTACCGCGAGGCCCTTGCGATAGTGGAGGCGGTGTCTGATTCAGACCCCAAGACTCGGGCCATTTTTATGCGAAACCTCGCCTCGGTCCTGGTTACGGAAGGAAAGGCTGTAGAGGCCGAGGCCAAGGCACGAGAGGCACTGGCGATCTTTCGCGCCAAGCAGCCGCCAAAACACTGGAGGATTGCCGATACCGAGAGCGTCCTCGGGAGCTGTCTGACGGCTCTGGGTCATTTCGAGGAGGCCGAGAAGCTTCTCCTCGCCAGCTATCCCGCCCTCGAGAACGACAAGGGGGACGGGGCCAAGCACGCGGCGGAAGCGCGGCAGCGGATCGTCGAGCTCTACACGAAGTGGGGAAAGCCGGAGCGGGTGGCGGAGTACGGGGCGAAGTTGTGAGCCGGACTTTTTTTAAGAGCACCTGACGAAAACCCGGTTCCCCGCCTGCCAAGTTCTTAGCTCGTCCGCATTCCGGTGACGGCTCAAGATGCCTCACCGCAGGCGGAGGGGGCAATTCTGCTGTTCGCCGGACTTGATTTGCTCCCTGCCCGGGTTTCCGCGTTCCTCCGCTACGTTTCCGCGCTTCTCCGCAGCGTTTCCGCGCTTCTCCGCAACATAGCGGAGGTCTCCCGGAACGTTGCGGAGGTCTTCCGGAACGCTGCGGAGGTCCTCCGGAACGTAGCGGAGGTCTTCCGGAACGTAGCGGAGGTCTTCCGGAACGTAGCGGAGGTCTCCTGGAACGTAGCGGAGGTCTCCTGGAACGTAGCGGAGGAACGCGGAAACGTCGCGGAGAAGCGCGGAACGCGAGGGAAGGGACAGGCCTCCCCCCGGAGAAAGAGGTTTTTATAGGGCTTCTACTCCGGTTTGCGCCGCTCGGTCGCGATGTAGGTGACCGAGTCCCAGGCGTTGTGGATCCCCACGAAGAGCAGGAGTAGCGCGACCCCGCCGACCGCGAACAGGGACGGCTCGGGGTGCTGCGGGAGCGTGGCCGCGGTCGCCGTCAGCGTCGCGTAAGCGATGAGAGGCAGCGTGAAGTGCCAGATCCAGTCCTCGAGCACCGGCTTGTAGGCGGTCTGCCGCCGCGCATGCCGGATGACGATCACCCCGTACGCGAGTCCCAGGATTCCGCAGACGGTAAGGCAGAGCGAGGCGCTCGACAGCCGGTGCCAGGGCGCGCTCAGGACCGCCGAGAGGAGCAGGACGGCGCCGAAGTGCACGATCGTCGGAGTGCCGAAGGCGCGGGTCGTCGAGCCGCTGCCCATGCCCAGCTCGGCGCCCAGGACGATGACCACGAACTGTAGCCCGGTCAGCGCGGCGGCCGACGAGCCGACGATGACGTAGAAGCTCTCCCAGGCGGCGAACGGCAGCAGTGCGGTTGGCTCCACGAGCGACCTCCTCTTTTCTCTTCCGTGGCGACTGCGCCGATTCTACAGCGAGCTTCCGGGGCCGTGATATAGCAGCCCTCCATGCAATGGGATCTGCTGGCGTGGATGCTGGCCTGCGCGGCGGCCGGGCTGTTTCTCTGGGACCGGCTGTTCGAGCCGAAGCTCGGAGCGCGCTGGGCGATCGTCCTCGCCGGCATCGCCCTTCTCCCCTTGGTGCCGGCGTTGCGGGCCGGCAGCGTCCTCGGGCCGTTCGACACCAACGTCCCCCTGCGCCCCTGGGTCGGCCGCGGCCTGGCCGGCTATCGCCCCAGGGTCGAGCTCCTCAACGACATCACCTTGCAGATGGCCCCCTGGCAGATGGAGGCCCGCCGGCAGATGCTGAGCGGGCGGGCGCCGCTGCTGAACCCGTACTCGGGGAGCGGCCAGGCGCTGCTCGGCAACGGCCAGTCCGCGCCGTTCAGCCCGGTCTCGCTGGCGGCGCTGCCGTTCAGCCCCGAGCGGGCTCAAGGCCTGCGCGCCTTCCTCAAGGCCCTGCTCGCCCTGACCGGGGCGTTCCTCGCAGCCCGCCGGCTCGGCGCGCGGCCGGCGTTCGCCCTGGTGGCGGCGGTAGCCTATGGATATGGCGGCTCGCTTGCGGTCTGGCGGCTGTTCCCGCACGGCGAGGTGCTCGCGCTCTTCCCCTTAGCGTTCCTCGCGGGCGAGACGATCCTGACCGAAGGCCCCAGGATGCGGAGCTGCGCCCTGCTCTCCCTGGCGCTGACGGGGATGATCCTCTCCGGCCACCCCGAGACCGGTCTGGCGGCCGGCTGCGCTCTCGCCGGACGGTGGCTCTGGGCGGCGGCCGCGGGCCGGCGGCGAGGCGAACGCGGGTTCCTCGGGGCATTCCGGGGGATTTTCGTCGCCGTACTGCTCGCCTTGGTGGGCACCGCCTTCTTTACCCTGCCGCTCGGCGAGTCGATCCTGCGCTCCGAGAAGCTGGCGCACAGCGAGGGGGAGAAGCGGGTCGAGGCGAGCGCCCGCCTCGGCGGCCTGATCGGGCTGGGAGTGCCTGGAAGCTTCGGCACCCCTCAGCGCAGCGTCGAAGCGGGTCCGACCCCGATCCCCTGGCTGGCCGAGGGGGCGACCGGCCTGCCGGTCCTGATGCTCGCCCTGGCGGGCCTGCTTTTACGAGGAGACCGGCGCGAGACGGAGATCTATCTCTGGGTGTTGACGCCCCTTGCCTACGCCCTGCACCTCGATCCGCTGGGGCTCGCCTCGCGCCTGTTCTCGCTGCCCGGTCTCGCGGCGATCGCTCCGCGCTATTTCGCCTACCTGGGCGGGTTCGGCCTGGCGCTGCTCGCGGCTGTCTCCCTGGAGCATTGGATGGTGGAGCCGAGCGGCCGGCGGCGTCTCGCCATGGCGGCCGGAGCCACGGCCCTGGCGGCGCTCTGGGTTTTTGGGGGCCAGCAGGCGGTGATGGCGTTCTGGCGGGGGAGGGGGGCTCTCGCCGGGCTGCCGCCGGGGGTCCTCGCGGAATCGGGCCGGCACACGGCCGTCGCTCTGGCCGCCGCGGCGCTGACGCTGCTCGGGCTCGCCGTGGCGCGGCGCCGGCCGCTGGCCGCCGGCGTCCTGATCGCCCTGGCGGGCCTCGGCCAGCTCCTAGACGCCTTCGGCGGCTACAACCCGACGATCCCGGCGGCCTATGCCTATCCGCCCGTGCCGCTGCTCGACCGGATCGCCCGCGAGCCGGAGCCCTTCCGCATCGCCGGGACGCGCGGCGTGTTCGTGGCCAACTCCTCGACCTTCTACGGGATCGCGGACATCCGCACGCATGATCCCACGGAGTCCTCCCGCTACGTGGACTGGCTGACCGAAATGCTCGACCTCGACCGCGCCAAATACAAGAAGCAGTACTCGCGGCCGAAGCCGGAGCATCTGCCCTACCTGCGGCTACTGGGGACCCGCTTCCTGCTCGCCGGGCCGGATCTGCGTCTCGAGCCTCCGTGGATCGACCGCGGCCTGTTCCGCGAGACCCGGCTTTGGGAGCTGCCGTTCGCGGTCCGCTGGGCGTTCTTCCCCGACAACATCGCCCCGGCCGGCTCGGCGGCCGAGGCGCGGGCCACGATCCGGGGTTTGAGCAATCCGTACCGGCTGGCCTCGATCGAGCTCGGCTCCGCGGGAGGAGCCCGGCGGCCGAACGGGGCGGCGCGCGTCGACAGGGTCCGGGTCGGAACGGGCGATCTGGAGGCTTCCGTGGCGGTCGACGTGGACGCCTGGCTGGTGGTTTCCCAGACGGCGATCCCGGGCTGGCGGGCCTGGGCGGATGATCGCCCCGCCCGCGTGGCGATCGCCGATGGGACCCTGCTGGCGGTCCAGGTGCCGGCCGGGACGTCGCGGGTCCGGCTCGTCTACAGCCCGGCCTCATGGCGTCTCGGCCGCTGGCTGCTGCTTCTCGCCGTCCTTGGCGCCTGGCCGGCGCTGCGCTGGGGATCGCGCCGCGTTTCAATCTCGGACGGGCTCGGATAGGCTCCGCTGCCAGACATGACGAAGAGATCCCGTCTCCCCCTGGCCGCCGCGGCGCTCTGGGTGCTGCCGCTCTGGGTGGTGGCGCTGCCGCCGATGGTGGATTACCCGCAGCAGCTCGCCCTGTCGGCGATCCTGCGCTGGTACTCCGACCCGGCGCGGCGGTTCCGCGAGACCTACGAGCTGGCGCTCTGGGCGCCGCACGGGCTGTTCAAGCTGCTGGCCGCGGGGCTCGCCTGGGCGATGCCGATCAACGTCGCCGGCAAGCTGATCGTCTCGGCGTCGCTGCTGGCGGTGGGGGCGGCCGCGCTCGCCGTCTGCCGGCGGACGGGGCGGCCCGGGTGGTACGCGCTGCTGGCGCTGGCGCTCACCTACAACACGGTCTTCTACTGGGGGTTCGTGGACAACCTGCTCGCCCTGCCGCTGGCGCTCGGCGGAGCGGCGATGGCCGACCGCCTGCTCGACCGGCCGGTCGCGGCGCGCCCCTGGCTGGCGCTGGCCGGCGTGACCCTCCTCTTCTATACCGTCCACCTGCAGTACCTCCTGCTGTTCGCGGGGATGGTGGGGTGGCTGGCGGTCTGCCGGGTCAAGAGGGAGGACTGGCGGCGGCTGGCCCTCTGGCTGGCGGCCCTGATCCCCGGCCTGATCGCCTGCGGGGCGGTGATGGCCTACGGGGTCCTGCGCTCGCCAGTGGGGGTGATCAGCGAGTACGAGCGCCGGATGCGGAGCTCGCCGCCGTTGCGGCTGCCGACGGGCACCAAGCTCGCCCGGTTGCCCGACATCCTCTTCGGGCCCTACCCGGACCGCACCGGGTGGGTGCTGCTCGGATTGCTGGCCGCGACGGCGATCCTGGCGATCGCTTTCCGCGACAAGACCGTCCCCTCCCGGGAGGGGGCAAGCTTCCTCTTCCGCACCCGCTTCGCCACCCTGGCCGGCTGGCTCGCCTTCCTCTATATAGCGCTCCCCGAGTTCCGCGGCGGCTACCTGATCGCCGAGCGGGTGGCGCCGCTGGCGGCGATGCTGGCGGTGGTGGCGCTGCCGCCGCTGGCGGCCGGGCGGCGGCGGCTGGTGGCCGCTCTGGTGGCCGGGGTGCTCGTCTTCCAGTTCGGCCAGACCCTCTCCGCCTTCCTCCGCTTCCGCGCCGAGAGCGCGGGCCTGACCGAGCTACTCGCCGGCACGGAGCCGGGGCAGAACCTGGCGGGGCTCATCTTCGAGCGGGAGTCGGCGAGCTGGCGGGGGGTGCCGGTCTATCTCCATTTCCCGGCCTGGTACCAGGCCACGAAGGGGGGGCGCATCCTCTTCTCCTTCGCCGAGCTGTTCCAGACCTCGGCGCGTTTCCGGCCGGGCGCGAGCTGGGACGACCTGCTGCGGGAATGGAGCGACTGGAATCCGCGGTTCTTCAATTACGAGCGCCACGGCGGGCGGTTCCGTTATTTCCTCGTCCGCGGGGGGCCGACGGATGTCGTGAACGCCTTTGGGGGTGACCCCGGACGCCTGGGGCTGGCGGGGAAGACGGCGGGGGAGTGGTGGCTGTTCGAGCGAAAAGAGCCTCTGAGGGGATCAACCCCCTAGACAAGCCGCCTGACCTCAGGCACAATACCCGTCCTTTCCCTCGGGCGTCCCTCCCAGGGATGTCCTCGTCAGGCTCCCTGCAAAGGTCGTTACCTGCGAAAAAAGGGGCTTTACACGAGTAGGGGGAGGATGTAGGATCGCGCGGTTTGACCGTTGGGGATGGCTCCGGCCTTGGCCGCGGTCGATCGCACGGGTGTCTAAAGCCCACGTGGCTCAGGGGTAGAGCACTTCCTTGGTAAGGAAGGGGTCACCGGTTCAAATCCGGTCGTGGGCTCCATAAACCAGCCTCGCCGTTGGGGGCTGCTGAGAGCAAGTCGAATACCGAGCTCGTCTCGATAACAAATACCCGTCTTTAGGAGGCATCGGATAGCGCCATGGGCAAGGAGAAGTTCAACCGTTCGAAGCCGCACGTCAACGTCGGCACCATCGGTCACGTCGATCACGGCAAGACGACCCTGACGGCGGCGATCACGCGCGTTCTGGCCTCGAAGGGGCTGGCGAACTTCATCGCCTTC
>Ga0070665_100000654_pt1 | contig 46724 bp, 48 predicted proteins | sample KBSS13metaG_FD_65862 | JGI IMG/M metagenome (GOLD analysis project Ga0070665, IMG submission 65862) | Switchgrass rhizosphere microbial communities from Kellogg Biological Station, Michigan, USA - KBS S1-3 metaG | ecosystem: Host-associated > Plants > Roots > Rhizosphere > Soil ...
TAGAATCGGAACGTTCCTCAAAACGCCTGCGAGTGTAGCGGGGACGCCCGGCCGCCCGAATGACCGGCCGTCCGCCTGATCTTGCCGATCGTCCGGATTGGGCGTTCAGGCGCCGAAACGCTCGCGTCGTGCGTCGATTGTCCGCGGGGGATTGCCTATGGATGCGTTGTCGGATGTGCTGCGCGCGGTTCGCCTGACGGGCGCGATCTTCTTCGACGTGCACGCGTCGGAGCCGTGGGTCGCCGAAACGCCTGGAGGGGCATCGATCGTCGGCCGGATGTTCCCGGGTGCGGAGCACCTCGTGTCCTACCACGTAATGACGCACGGCAGCTGCTGGGCGACGGTCCACGGGGGCACGCCCATCCGCCTCTCCGCCGGCGACATCGTCGTCTTCCCGCAGGGCGATGGGCACGCGATGTCGAGCACGCCCGGCATGCGCAAGGCGCCGGACGTGGCGATGTACCGGCCGCCGACAGAAGGACAGCTGCCCTTCACGATCTCCGTGGGCGACAGCACCGAGGAATCGGCGCGCTTCGTGTGCGGGTTCCTCGGGTGCGACGCACGCCCGTTCAATCCGCTGCTGGCAGCCCTGCCCCCCGTCATCCGCGTCAGCGACGGCGCGGGTGGGGCGATCGACGCGTTCGTCCAGTTCGCGGTCGCCGAGTCGAAGGAACCGCGGCTCGGCGGCGAATGCGTGCTCGGGCGTCTGAGCGAGCTGATGTTCGTGGATGTGATCCGCCGCTACCTCGAGACGCTGCCCGCGGATCAGACGGGCTGGCTGGCGGGCCTGCGCGAGCCGTTCGTCGGGCGCGCGCTGACGGCGCTGCACCGCAGCCCGGCCCACCAGTGGACGCTCGAGTCGCTCGCCCGCGAAGTCGGGTTGTCCCGATCGGCGCTGGCCGAGCGGTTCACACAGTTCGTCGGGCATCCGCCGATGCAGTACCTGGCGAACTGGCGTATGCAGCTCGCCGCGAATTACCTGCAAGGCGGCACCGACAACGTCACGCAGATTGCCGAGCGCGTCGGCTACGAATCTGAGGCCGCGTTCAGCAGGGCGTTCAAGAAAACGGTGGGCGTGCCGCCGAGCCAGTGGCGCAAGCGCGGGAGCGCCAGCAGCCCTAGAGATTCCGCGTCGCCATGATTTCGCGCGCCGGCGTGCGATCGCCGGTGCGGCTGATGCGCCTCGGCGCGTTCAGAAACCGCACGTCGAAACCGAGCTTCCTGTACAGCTTCTCCACACGCTCGGTGGCCTGATTCACCAGCACGACGGGGCCGGGATGCGCCGCGAGCCAGGCGGCGGCACGCTGCTGATCCGCCCACGTGAAGCGCTCCTTCGCGTAGTGCGTGAACTCGACATCGTAAGGCGGATCGGCGTAGACGAAGTCGCCGGGCTCGAGCTTCACCGATTCCATGTCGCCGGCGGTGAACGTCCACCGGGCGAACACCTCGCGGTACGGCGTGAAGTCGCGTGTGTACGCGATCCGCGCGTATTGACCGAACGGCACGTTGAATTCACCCGACCGGTTGAACCGGCAGAGCCCGTTGTAGCCGGTCCGGTTGAGGTAGTAGAAGAGCGCGCCCGCTTCGCAGTCTGCGCCCAGGCCGCCCGCCAGCATCGCGTTGAACCGGTCGCGGTGCTGGTAGAACAGCTTTTCGTCGTTCTCCATCGGGAGATCGATGCGAAGGCCATTCTGCAGCCAGCGGTAGAAGTTGATGACGTGCGGGTTCGCGTCGTTCAGGAGCGCGCGGGCGGGCATCAGGCCGAGCGTCACCGCGAGGCCGCCGCAGAAGGGCTCGACGAGCCGGCGGCGCGCGTGCGGCGCCCAGATGGATCGAAGGTACGGCACCTGCCACCGCTTGCCGCCCGCCCACTTGAGGGGCGGGCGAAGCGTAGCGAGCCGCTCTACCGTCCGCACGCGCGTTCCGGATAGCTGAACGGGCTTACTTCTTGGGCGTGTCGAAGCCGATGAGCAGCGCCTCGGTCCAGGTGATGTCGACCTTGTCACCGACCTTCACCTTCGACAGCGCATTTTTGTCCTCGACCTTCGAGCTGTACGCCCAGCCATTCGGTCCCTTGAACGAGATCGACGGGACCTTCATGTCGATTGCCGTGATCTCGGCGGTGATCGTCCGCTGCTTGGAGGCGGTCGCGCCCGGCTTCGTCGAATCGCTCCTCGTCACGGCCGCCTCGGCGGTGTCTTTGGGCTTTTCACCGGGCTTGAGGACGTTCAGCACGATGTTTTCGTAGTAGGTCGCGGTGAGCTTGTCACCCACCTTGATCGAATCGAACCGCGTCACATTGGCGGGAACGGCGATCGTGACGTAGTTGCCCTTGGGACCCTTCAGGGTCACGGTGCGGTTGCCATGATCGATCGCTTCGACGCTGGCCGTGATCGTGGTCTGTTCGCCGGTGACCGTCTTCGTCTGCGCAGCCAGCGGCGCGAGCGCGCCGGCAACCATCGCGGCTGCCGCCAGCCCCGCAATCTTCTGCATGTTCATACTCACCTCCAGAGCGCCGTGTGACGAAAAGCAATGGTTGAGCGGCCCGTTCGGACTGCCGAACAACGCGCGGCCAGTGTAGCAGGGCGGCACTATCGCCGCCACCCGCCAGGAATCACTTCCGCTATATTCGAGCGATGCAGGGGGACGCGCCTCCGGAGATCTTCACGGTCGCGGGTCGGGACGTCGCGGTCTCGAACCCCGACAAGGTCCTCTTCCCGGGCACGGGGTATACCAAACGCGACCTGGCGCAGTACTACGTCGCGGTGTCCGACGGTGCGCTGCGCGCCGCCGGCGGCCGGCCGAACGTGCTGGTGCGCTATCCGAACGGCATCGACGGCGAGTTCTTCTTCCAGAAGCGGGCGCCCCGCTCCCGGCCGTCCTGGATCGACGTGGCGACGCTGCAGTTTCCGTCGGGCCGAAGCGCCGAGGAGGTCGTCCCGCAAGACGCGGCCGCGCTCGTCTGGATGGCCAGCCTCGCCTGTCTCGAACTGCACCCGCATCCCGTGCGCGCCGACGATCTCGACCATCCCGACGAGCTTCGCATCGACCTGGATCCGGTGCCGGGCGTCGAGTGGCCTCAAATCCGCGCGGTCGCCGCCGTCGTCCACGCGACGCTGGACGACTTCGGCCTGGTCGGCTGGCCGAAGACGTCGGGGTCGCGCGGAATGCACATCTACGTGCGTATCGAACGGCGCTGGGGCTTCGACGAGGTGCGCCAGGCCGCGCTCGCGTTCGCGCGCGAAGTCGAGCGGCGCGCGCCGGCACTGGCGACCAGCAAGTGGTGGAAGGAAGAGCGCCACGGCGTGTTCCTCGACTACAACCAGAACGCGAAAGATCGCACCATTGCCGCTGCCTACTCGGTGCGCCCGAGGGCGGACGCCCGCGTGTCGGCGCCGCTCGCCTGGGATGAAATCGAAGCCTGCGAGCCGGGCGACTTCACGCTGCGAACGATGCCGTCGCGCTTCCTGCAGATCGGCGATCGCCACGCCGGCATCGACAGGAGCCTGTGTTCGCTCGAACCCCTCCTCGAGCTGGCGAAACGGCAGCTGGCCGAGGGGCAGGGCGACGCGCCGTGGCCGCCGCACTACAGGAAGCAGGCCGGCGAGGCACCGCGTGTCGCGCCGTCGAAACGTCGCATGCCCGTCCATCCGCTCGTGGAAATCGGCCGGGCGCGCAACAAGGCCGACGCACTCGCGGGATTCGATCGCTGGAAGACGCGTCACCCCGGCGCCGCCCGGCACCTCGAGGCCGCCGACGTGCTGGTCGACGCGATGCGCGGCCGGTTCCGGACGTGGACGCGCATCCGCGTCAACCTGCAGCACGTGCCCGAGGACGCGAGGCCGGCGCAGGAGGCGCTCGATCCGGACGATCGGATTGAAGACGACTGGAAAGGGGTCAACGGGGGCGAGTGGCCGCACCGAAAACGTGCTCGAGCTCGTAAGGAGCCGTGACCTCGAGCTGGTCGTAGCCGCAGTCGGCCGGCGGCTTGTCGGGACGCCAGCGCTGGAAAACCGCGGCATGCCGGAACCGATCGCCCTGCATGTGGTCGTACTTCACCTCGCAGACGCGCTCGACGCGGAGCGGCTCCCACGACAGGTCCTTCCCGGCGCTCCAGCGGCTCTGGCCGCCGGGCATTCGCGTGGCGGGCTCTCCGCCCCCGGCTTCAGCCCACTCGCGCCAGGGGTGATGCTCGAGCGCGCGGCCGCGCAGCGGCTCGAGCTCCGACGCCAGCTGCCGGCGCATGGCCATCGTGAACGACGACGTCACCCCCACGTGGTGCAGCCGCTTGTCCGTGTCATACAGCCCCAGCAGGAGCGATCCCACGAGCTGATCTCTTCCCGCCTTGTGCCAGCGAAACCCGGCGACGACGCAGTCGGCCGTGCGCGCGTGCTTGACCTTGATCATCGCGCGCTTGCCGGGCTGATAGAACCCGCCCGCGGGCTTCGCGACGACGCCGTCGAGCCCGGCGCCCTCGAACCGCGCCAGCCATTCGGCGGCCACACGGGCATCCTGCGTAGCGGGCGTGAGGTGCAAGGGCGGAGCGGCGCCGGCGAGCAGATGCTCGAGCCGCACGCGGCGTTCGCGCTGCGCCAGGCCGCGCAGATCCTGTCCGCCGGCCGCCAGGAGATCGAACGCGACAAAGGCTGACGGCGTCGCCGCAGCCAGTTTCGCGACGCGCGACGCCGCCGGATGCAGCCGCATCTGAAGGGCATCGAAGTCCAGGCCCCGTGGCGTCGCGATCACGATTTCGCCGTCGACGACGCAACCGTCCGGGAGGCGCTCGAGCAGCATCGTATGGAGCTCGGGAAAATACCGGTCGAGCGGGCGGAGGTCCCGGCTCTGAATGAAGACGTCGCCGCCGCCCCGGAACACGATGGCGCGGAACCCATCCCACTTCGGCTCGTACAGGAAATCACCCGGCGGCACATCGGCCGCAAGCCGGGCGAGCATCGGCTCGACCGGCGGCTCGATGGGAAAACCTGTCACAGGCATCGCTGCCATGCTACAGCGTAGCGCGGCGGCCCGATATACTGCGACCGGAGACTGCGTGGAAATCCACCTCGTTGACGGAACCTACGAGCTGTTCCGCCACTACTACGCGGTTCCGCACGCGCGCGATGCGGACGGCCGCGAGGTCGGCGCCGTCCGCGGCGTGCTCGCCTCCGTCCTCGCGATGATCAACGGCGGCGCGACGCACGTGGGGGTGGCGACCGATCACGTCATCGAGTCGTTCCGAAACCGGATGTGGCCCGGGTACAAAACGGGCGACGGCATCGAACCGGATCTCTGGGCGCAGTTCCCGCTGCTCGAGGAAGCGCTCACCGCGCTGGGCGTGACCGTGTGGCCGATGATCGAGTTCGAGGCGGACGACGCGCTCGCGGCGGCCAGCGCAATCGCGGCGCAGAGCCGCGAGGTGGATCGCGTACTGATCTGCACGCCCGACAAGGACCTGGCGCAATGCGTGCGCGGCACTCGCGTGGTGCAGGTCATCCGCAGGACGAGAACGATCAGGGACGAAGCCGCGGTGATCGAAAAGTTCGGCGTCCGCCCCGAGTCGATTCCCGACTACCTGGCGCTCGTCGGCGATGCTGCCGACGGATATCCAGGCCTGCCAGGTTGGGGCGCCAAGTCCACGGCGGCAGTCCTCGCCAAATATCTCCATCTCGAGGCGATTCCCGCGGACGGAACGACGTGGGGCGTGAACGCCTCGCAGGCCGGCGCGCTGGGCCGGACGCTGGTTCGAGAACGCGATCTCGCGATGTTGTTTCGCGATCTCGCGACGCTCCGCACCGATATCCCGCTGTTCGACTCGATTGAGGACTTGCGCTGGAAGGGGCCGGGGCCTGACTTTGCGGCGCTCGGAGCCCGTCTGGATGCCGCCATCTCGGCGTAGCGGCCGGCTTCAGCCGGCCGGGGACGTCCGCCTGAAGTCGGACGCTACGGAATACCGTCGTGCCGGCCATCCGCAACGTTCATCCTGGTCACTGCGGGCCGACAGCAATCGGGCCGGACGGCGTGAGGACCCAGTCGAGGGGCTGGTCATAAGTCGTATGGGGCACGGCGTCGACTCGCTGCTCGTCGAAGGCGAGACCCACGGCCACCACGCGCTTCCGCATCCGCAGTCCGGCAAGCGTGCGGTCGTAGAAACCCCCGCCGTAACCCAGCCGATAACCGTGAGTGTCAAAGGCGAGCAGCGGAACGAGCAGGATGTCGGGGTCGAGCAGCGGCGCCGATGGCAGCGGCTCGTGAATGCCCCACACACCCGCCTCCAGAGGGTCGCCCGGCTTCCACGCGCGAAACACCAGCGGCAGGCCCTTGCCCTGCATGGTCGGCAGGCACGCGGGGTGCCCGTCATGGATGAGTTTGCTCAACAGTGGAAACGGATTAATCTCGTCGCCGATGGCACTGAATGCCGACACGATCGCGGTGACGGGCGCGCCGGCGAACGCCAGTCCAATCGCCGCAAGCCGTTCGGCTGCCGCAGATCCAGAACGCGCAAACGCGGCCGCCCGATCTTGTTTCGCCGCGGCGCGCATCCGCTCTTTGGCTTCGCGTGGGCTTTCCAATCCCGCCATTGTCGCATTCCGGACATAAATTGCCGAGGCCGGGCGGTACCATAGACACGCCTCCATGCCGACGTCCGGGTCACCCGCAACAGTTCCACGCACGCCCCCGCTCACGCCCTGGCTGCTGGCCGGCTTCAGCGCGGTGCTCGGCGTGCTGGTCGTCGCGCTGGTCGCGGGCCCGGCAAACCTCCGCAAGGTGTTCGGCGCGACCGATGCGGTCGCGCATACGCAGGCCGTGCGGGCCGCGCTGCAGGAACTGCTCACGACCACCATCGACGCGGAAACCGGACAGCGCGGGTTCATCATCACAGGCGACGAGAGCTACCTCGAGCCCTACGCCCGTTCGCAACGCACGATCGAGACCGACGTCGTGCGCGTTCGTTCCCTGACCGCGGACAACGCGCCCCAGCAGGAAGACCTCGGACGCGTGGTGGCAGCCGTCACTCGACGGATCGAGCTCGTCGAGCAATCCATCCAGCTGCGGCGCGGCTCGGGATTCGGCGCGGCCCAGGCCGTCGTTGCCACCGGTGAGGGCAAGAAGCTGATGGACGAGATGCGGACGATCGTGGCGCGTATGGAGGCGCGGGAGGAGGCGCTGCTCGCGACACGCAACGTGGAGGCCCTGCGCAGCTATCGTGTCGCCCAGGCGCTCGGGCTCGTGACGACCGGGTTCGCGCTGCTCGCGCTGGGCTTGTTGTTCGCGGGCACGCGCCGGTTCGGCGCGGAACGCCGGCGGGCGGAACAGGCCGCCGATCGCATGAACATCACGCTGCGCAGCATCGGCGATGCCGTCGTCACCACGGACAACCAGGGACGGATCCTCGGAATGAACCCGGTCGCGCAGGCGCTGATGGGATGGACCGAGGCCGAGGCTACAGGCAGGTCGCTCGAGGACACGCTCGTCATCATCAACGAGCACACGCGGCGTCCGGCCGAAAACCCGATCGGCCGCGTGCTCCGCGACGGCATCGTCGTGGGTCTGGCCAATCACACGATTCTGGTTTCGAAGGATGGACGGGAAATCCCCATCGACGACAGTGCGGCCCCGATCAAGTCCGGTGACGGCGACCTGCTGGGCGTCATCATGGTGTTCAGGGACATCACCGAGCGGCACCAGGCGGAGCGGGAACGCGCGCAGCTCACCGAAAGCGAGCGGCTCGCGCGCCGGCACGCCGAGCAGGCCAATCGGACGAAAGACGAGTTCCTCGCGATGGTGTCTCACGAGCTGCGCACGCCGCTCAACGCGGTCCTGGGATGGGCCGACATGCTGCGGAGCGGCACACTGGCCGGCGATCGGCGCGACCGCGCCATCGACGCCATCTACTCGAACGCGATGCGACAGACCAGGCTGATCGACGAGCTCCTCGATCTGGCCCGGATCATGTCGGGCAAACTGCAAGTGGAACGATCGGCAGTCGATTTCCCTGTTCTGCTCCGCAGCGCGGTTGACGTGATACAGCCGGCGGCCGACGGCAAACGCATCCGCCTGACGGTTGACGCCGCCGAAGCCCCCCAGGTGTTCTACGGGGATCAGGCGCGGCTGCAGCAGGTGCTCGCGAACCTGCTCTCGAACGCGATCAAGTTCACGCCAGAGGGCGGCGGCGTCGGCGTCAGCCTGCGGCGAACCGGAAGCGGGGTGACCTTGACGGTGACCGACTCCGGGCAGGGTATTCCGCACGAGTTCCTCCCGGTCATCTTCGATCCGTTCCGGCAGGTGGATCAGCTCACCACGCGGCGCCACGGCGGCCTCGGCCTCGGCCTTTCGATCGTCAAGCGTCTCGTGGAAGCGCACGGCGGCACGGTGCGGGCTGAGAGCGCCGGCCCTGACAAGGGCGCGACGTTCATCGTCGAGCTGCCAGTGGTTGCTGCCGGCCCGGCCAACGCCGGCCCGCCGGCGATTTCTCCGCCGCGCGTCGCGGCCGTGCCGGCGGACGGCACCCGTCTGAAGGGGATCGTCGTCCTGACGGTGGACGACGACAGCGACAACAGGAATCTGGTCATCGCCACGCTGGAACAGCACGGCGCCGCTGTGCTGACAGCCTCGTCGTCCTCGGAAGCCCTCGAAATCCTGCGAACGACGCCAGTACAGGTGCTGCTCTCGGACATCGCCATGCCCGGGGAGGATGGCTACACGCTGCTGCGACGGCTGCGGACAACCGAGTCCGCGGAAATCGCGAACATCGCCGCGGCGGCGCTGACGTCGCTCGCGCGCGACGAGGATCGGCTGGAGGCTATCCGGGCGGGCTTTCAACTGCACTTGACGAAACCGATCGACGCGGCCTCGCTGGTCGAGGCCGTCGCGGCGCTGGCCGCGATGGCGCAGACGCCGGAACACGAATGAAGAGTCCCGACAGCTTTCGGCCGCTCGTTTTTCTCATCGCCTGCCTGATCCCCGGCGGCGCTCTTCAGGCACAGGATCCCGACGCCCCCCCGCCTCAGCAGGTTGCTCAGAATCTGAAACAGCTCACGCTCGAAGAGCTCGCGGACTTGACGGTCACCTCGGCTGCCAGGCGCGGCGAGCGTCTGTCCGACGTGGCCGCGGCTGTGCAGGTGATTCGCGGCGAGGACATCCGCCGCTCGGGTGCGGTCTCGTTGTCCGAGGCGCTGCGGCTCGCGGACGGCGTCCACGTCGCGCAGGTCTACGGCCCGGGCTGGGCGATCAGCACCAGGGGCTTCAACATCTCGACGGCGAACAAGCTGCTGGTGATGATCGACGGCCGAACCGTCTACTCGCCGTTATTTTCCGGCGTGTTCTGGGATGTGCAGGACGTCGTGCTCGACGACATCGATCGCATCGAGGTCATCCGCGGCCCCGGCGGAACGCTGTGGGGCGCGAACGCCGTGAACGGCGTCGTCAACATCATCACGAAATCCGCTGCCGACACGCAGGGAGGCTTCGTCGAGGCCGCGGTGGGCAACGAGACGCGGGCCATTGCCGCAGGGCAGTACGGCGCAAAAACGACCGGCGGCACGGCCTATCGCGCCTACGCGAAATTCCGCGCCGACGACGAGCATGTCTTCGCAACCGGTGCGCCGGGGCAGGACGATGTCCAGTTCGGCCGGTCGGGTTTTCGAATCGACTCGGACGCTGCTAAACCCGTGTCCTGGACCCTTCAGGGAGACATCTACTACGGCACCGAGGGTCTCTACGACCGGGACAACACGCGGGTGTCCGGCGGCAACGTGCTGGGTCTGTGGACGAAACGCTGGTCGTCGCAATCGCAGTTGCAGATGCGCGTGTACTACGACCGGACGAACCGCCGGGTGCAGCGGCAGTATCGTGCCACCGGCGACACGGTGGACGTCGACGCTGACCAGCAGATGCGGCTTGGCTCGCGTCACACGGTGGTGTTCGGCGGTGGCTTTCGAGTCTCGCACGGCGACGATCTGGGCGACGGTCCGGGGTTCTACTTCGACCCGCAGGTGCGTACGACGAAGCTGATCAGCTTTTTCGGCCAGGACGATATCGCGCTCAAGCCGGAGCGTCTGTCGCTCATCGTCGGGTCCAAGGTCGAACGCAACGACTTTACCGGCTTCGAGGTTCAACCAAATGTCCGGCTGCGGCTCACGCCCGATCTGCGGCAGACATTCTGGGCGGCCGTGTCGCGGGCGGTCCGCATGCCGACCCGTTTCGACGACGACTTGCGGGTCCGCGTGCCGGGCACCACCCGGCTGCTCCTGACCGGCAGCGACAATTTCGAATCCGAGAACGTCCGCTCGTACGAGGCCGGCTATCGGGCGCGCGCGACCGAGCAGATCTCCTTCGACGTCGCCACCTTCGCCAACAACTACAACGACATCAGAAGCCAGGAACTGCCGACGGCGGCCGGCAATCCGGTGGTGCTCGGCAACACGCTGAACACCAGAACATCAGGCGTCGAAATCGCGGCGACCGCGCTCCTGACGGCCCGATGGCAGGCGCACGCGTCGTACAGCTACCTGTGGGAGCAGTTTTCACGCGATCCCGGCAGCCGCGACGTCAGCAACGGAGTCAACGAGGCCAACGATCCATCCCATCTATGGTCGGCGCGGACGTCGGTCGACCTGCCGCGCAAGATCGAGCTCGACGTGCTGTTCCGCTATGTGTCCGCTCTCCCGAGCCCTCCCGTCCAGTCGTACGGGGAACTGACGGTGCGTCTCGGCTGGCGGCCTTCCAGCCGGCTGGATCTGTCTGTCGTCGGCCAGAACCTGCTCCACGATCGGCACGAGGAGTTTGCCGCCGGCACCCCTCGTGAGCTGTACGAGCGTGGGGTGTACATCAGGTCGGCATGGCGATTTTGAAGCGGGCCCGGCTCGCCGCTGCGATGACGCTCGTCGCGGTGGCGGGAGCGGCCGCGCAGCCGGCGCCGACGGAAAGCGACGTCAAGGCCGCGTTCCTGTTCAACTTCGCCAAGTACGTCGAGTGGCCGGCATCGGCATTTCCGAAGGGCGACTTCCGGGTCTGCGTCCTCGCCGACCGGGCATTCCTCGAGAGCGTCGACGACATCATCGCCGGCGAGAGCATCGAAGGACGGCCGGTCTCGCGCCAGTCGCCCGCGACGGCGGATGCGGTGCGCGCCTGTAACATCCTGTTCGTCGCCCGCGGAGAGCTGGGACGCGCGGAAGCCTTGCTCGCTGCCGCAAAGGGCGCTCCGACGCTCACCGTCGGCGACGGCGCCGACTTCCTGAAGCGCGGCATGGTCGCCTTCGTTCGGGAAGGCGATCGAGTCCGTTTCGACGTCAACGTCACCGAAGCGCAGCGCGCGGGGCTGACGATCAGCTCGCGGCTGCTGCGCGTCGCCCGCCGGGTCTCTCCGGCAGGAATCGAGCCCTGACGATGGGCCGGCTGTTGCGGGACGCGTCGATCCGGACGAAGGTCCTCACGCTCGTCATCATCGTCGCCGGCGTTGCCCTGGTCCTCGCCTCTGCGGCGCTGCTCACCACGGATTACTACCAGTACCGGACCGATATCCGCCAGAACCTCGCCACGCAGGCGAGGATGGTCCTCGAGAACTCGACCGCGGCGATGTCGTTCCTGGATCCGGTGGCGGCGCAGGAAACGCTCGCGACCCTGTCGCCGAACGAGCACATCCGCATCGGATGCCTGTACAACGCGAGCGGCAGCCTGTTCGCCCATTTCACGCCGGACCGCTCGTCGGAGGCGCAATGCCCCGTGAATCCGCCGGCGGAGGAGTACCGATACCAGTCGAATCGCGTGCACGTGGTCGCCCGCACCAGCGTCGCCGGCCGGCCGGCCGGCAGCGTCTATCTCGAGAGCGATCTCGATGCGGTCACCGACCGCGCCCGCGTGCAGGTGCTGACGGCGACAGGGATTCTGGGAATCGCCATGGTCGTCGCGCTGCTGCTGACGTCCACCCTGCGCCGGATCATCTCCGAGCCGATCGATGCGCTCGGCGAAACGGCGCGGCTCGTGACGACGCGCCAGGACTACTCGTTGCGCGCGCGCAAGACCACCGGCGACGAGCTCGGCCTGCTCGTCGACGCCTTCAACGGGATGTTGAGCCAGATCGAGCGTGCCGAGCAGGAACGGACGCTCCTGCTTGCCCGCGAGCGCGAAGCCAACCGCCTCAAAGACGACTTTCTGATGACGCTGTCGCACGAGCTCCGGACGCCGCTCAATGCGATCCAGGGCTGGACGCGCATGCTGATCACGCATGTCATACCCCCGGAGGGCGTAGACCGGGCGCTCGAGAAAATCGAACGCAACGCCCAGGCGCAGTCCCGGCTGGTCGAGGATCTGCTCGAGGTGTCGCGGTTCACGACCGGCAAGTTCCGGCTCGGGCGCCTGCCCATCGATCTCGTCACGATCATCAACCAGGCCATCGAGACGAGCCGGCCCGACGCTGAAAGCCGCGGCATCACGATCGAACGGCAATTCGACGTGCCGTCCGCGCCGCTGACCGGCGATCCCGATCGCCTTCAGCAGGTCGTGTGGAATCTGCTGTCGAACGCCGTCAAGTTCAGCGCCTTGAACTCGCAGGTGCTCGTCGGCCTGCGCGCGAACGGGAATGATTACGAGCTGCGCGTTGCCGACCACGGCGTCGGCATCGGCCCGGCGTTCCTGCCGTACGTGTTCGAGCCCTTCCGCCAGGCCGATGCCACCACCACGCGGGCACACGGCGGCCTGGGTCTCGGCCTCGCGATCGTCCGGCGCATTGTCGATCTGCACGGCGGACGCATCGAAGCGGCGAGCGGTGGCGTCGGGCAGGGCGCCACGTTCACCGTCCGACTACCGGTCGCCGGCGACGCGTCGGGGCCCGCGGCATCGAGCGGGGGACTCGATCGACAGCCGGATCCGCACGATCTCGCAGGCGTGAGAATCGTGGTCGTCGACGACGACCGCGACACGAGGGAAATTCTCTCCACCATCCTGACTGCCGCCGGCGCGCAGGCGTACGAGGCGTCGTCAGTGGCGGAAGCGCTGCGGCTGTCGCGCGATGTCATGCCCGAGGTCGTGGTCAGCGACATCGCGATGCCTGATCAGGACGGCTACACGCTGCTTCGCGCGCTGCGCACCGAGTTCGGCCGTTCGGTGCCACGTATTGCGATCGCGCTGACCGCGCAGGCGACGGAAGCAGACCGCGAGCGCGCGCTGGCGGGAGGATTCGACCGCCACGTGGCCAAGCCGTTCGATCCGCTGCGGCTGGTGGAATTGCTGCGCGACGCGCTGGCGGGCGGCTACTGACCGAGCATCCGGTAGGCGCGCTCGACAGCCTTCGCTTTCATCCTGAAGTGTTCCTGGACCTCGTCGCTCAGGTGCGATACCTGCGACGGATCGGATTTCTCCTTCGCAACCTGGTAAGCGGCGAGGACGTCGTTCGGCCCGGCGTCACGGGGAATGTCCAGCACTTCGTACGGATCGAACTCTTCGTCCGGCACGGCGCCGGCCAGGCGCCGCTCGCGGGCTTCTTCTTCCCGCTGGCGCCGTTCTTCGGCTTCGCGCTTGCGTGCTTCTTCCTGCTCGCGTTCCTGCTGCCGGCGCACGCGCGCTTCTTCGTCCGCCTGCGCCTTGTGCAGCCGTTCGCGCTGTTCGTGCTCCGCCTGTTCCTTCAGCCTTCGCTCCTCTTCTTCCTGGGCCCGCTGCTGCTCCGCGCGCTCCGCGACGCCGCGCCTTACGGCTTCCGCCGCTTCGTGACGACAGGCCTGGCACAGATCGCCCGAGGCCTCGACGCCCGCGCCGCACACGCGGCACTTGTGTGACACGCGCCGGGTCTTCAGGAAGACGAATCCGCCGGCGCCGGCCAGGAGCGCAATCAGCGCACCGCCCATCAGCAGGGTCGAAGAAGAAGACGAGCTGCGGGGCGCGGGCGCGGCGGGGGCCGTATCGGCGACGGCGTTCCCGGGCGGTTCGGTCGCAGGCTGCACCGACGCCGCCGCCGGGGCACTGCGGGCCCGCTTGCTGCGCAGCACCGTCAGCTGGTTGCCCAGGCAATCGAGATACGCGTCGCGGCCGCTCGTCGCGCGGACGTCATTGCAGGCCGCGTCGACGGCCTTGCGATCGGCCACCGAGAGACGGCTGAGATCCTTGCCGAAATCCGTGCGCAGCGAGAGCAGCTGCGTCCTCAGGCACGCCAGGTACCTGTCGCTCTCGGGCGGGCCGCCGGCTGGAACGACGCTGCAGACGTGCTCCATCAACGCCTGTTCGATCGGCGTGGGCGGGGCCTGCTCGGCGGTCTCCACCGTCTGCGCGGCCGCTGACGTCGCCACTGACACCAACGACAACGTCGCGGCGACAAGCGTCGCCGACACACGTCGGGCGCGGACGGCAGGTACCACGGCGGACATCATCTTCGATGGTCGCAGCGCGGGCCCGGGCTGTCAACCAACGAGGAACAGTTTTGCGCGCGATTACGCGATTACTCAATCGATCGGAGTCGCTCGTACTCGATCGGCGTATCGGCGTCGGCGAACGCGCCCGCGTCCTCGACCGGGACGTCTCCTGAGGCCGACGCGTGCGATCGGACGACAGCCTTCGCGCCCTCCCGCGGATCCGCGTGGCGCAGCGCGTCGAACAGCGACCGATCGATGAGGACCGGATGGCCGTGCTCGGCGCCGCGCACCGGCCGTACGATCGGCGCGCGCGTGGCGAGGTAGCGATCGACGACCGCCCGCACCGTCGAGACGCCGATGAGCGGCACGTCGACGAGCGTCAGCAGCGACGCCACGACGCCCGGCCGATCGACGACGCGCAGGCCGGCGAGCAGCGAAGAAAGCTGCCCCTGTTCGTAGTCGGGGTTCTCGACAAACGTGGCGGACAGATCGGTCTTCGCGAACGCGTCGATCACCGCGTCCGCATCGTGGCCGACGACGATGATGACGTCGGAAATCCCCGCCGCCGCGAACGTTCTGACGATCCGCGTCACGAACGTGTCGCCGCCCTCGAGCAGCAGCGTCGCCTTGGGACGGCCCATGCGGGTGGACTTCCCGGCGGCCAGGACGATGGCGGGGATCACTCGGTCATCGTAGTAGAATCGCGGCACATGAGCGAAACCGACCTGCACATCCGGTGTCAGCGATGCGGCGCCGAGATGGAGCTCCGCGATCCGGCGCCGGGCACGCCGTGGAAGCCCGACCAGTTCTGGGTCTGCGCCAAGTGCGGCCGACATTTCTGGTCCACGTATCCACCGCCGAACCGCGAGAAACCCAAGCCCGCCGCTGCCGCTCCCGCGGCCGCGGCCGCCGATCCCCCCGCGTCATAATCCGCGCTCATGCCGGTTGCGTTCACGCGCGTCGTCGCGGCTTCCATGTTCCCTGTCCACGTCTACCGTCTCGATCTCGACGAAGATATTGATGAGGATTCAGACGACGACAGCGACGACGATGAGTTCGAGCGCGACGATGATGACGATGACGAGTCGGATTCCGATGACGACGAGGAAGAGCCGGAGACGTGGCAGGTGGCGCCTGCCGGAATTGCGTCAGGAGTACTCCGAAAGGAGTACATGCGGGTGCGAATCCCCTAAGGGACGCCTCAACTTGACTTTCCAGCCACTAACTGCCTAGACTGGCGCGTTTTCCAGCTGAACGGGCTGGAAACGATTCGGCCGGTTCCCGCCACGCGACGCAGTCTTCTTCGTAGGCGCCCGTAACCGGCCGGACACCCTTGGGATACTCCTAGGGGTTCGGAACGGAGGGCTTTCGGGTATGCCAACCGGAACAATCGCCAGGCTTCTCATCGACAAGGGGTTCGGCTTCATCCGCGACGAGGGTGGAATCGAGCACTTCTTCCACCGGAGCTCGGTGCGCGGTGCGGTTTTCGAGCTGTTGCGGGAAGGGCAGCGGGTTGAGTTCACGCCCGAAGACTCCCAGAAAGGGCCCCGGGCCGGCGACGTCCGCCTCATCGAGGGCTGACGCCTCCACCCACGCGCTTCAAGACCGAGGGCTGACCAGCGTCAGCTCTCGGGTTCCCCTTCCAACGCGGCCAGCACCGCGTCGAGATCGCTCAAATCCTCGAAGACGACATCCGCACCGGACGCGCGCAGTTCGTCCGTCGTGTGGCCGCCCGTGGCGACCGCGATTGAGCGCGCACCGCCCGAGATCGCCACGCCCACGTCGAGAGGCGTGTCCCCGATGATGACGACGTCGGACGGCGCCACCTCCGGACCGCCGCAGCGGGCCACGCGTTCGAGCGCCTGCGGCAGCAGGCCGTTGCGTTCCTGGGTCGTGTCGCCGAACGCGCCGCACGAGAAGTAGCGCCAGAGATCGAAGTGTTCGAGCTTCATCTGCGCGCCGCGCTCGAAGTTTCCGGTCAGCAGCGCGAGGAACATGCTGCGGCGGCCGGCAAGCGCCTCGAGCAGCGGGCCGACGCCGGGCATGACGCCCTTGCGCGGCCCGGGATTGTGCAGTTCGCGGGCGAGGTAATCGAGGTACAGCGGCTTGAACCGCGAGAGAGCCTCGTCGTCGATGCCGTGCGCGGCCGCGGCGTGCGCGAGAATCCATGCGTCGGTGCGGCCGTTGAAGGGCACACCCTCGAATCCATTCGGCACGCCGTACAGATCCTCGAACGCGCGCGACATCGCGCGGCCGCCGGCGCCCCCCGTGAGGACGAGCGTGCCGTCGATGTCGAAGAGCAGAACTGTTCCGGATTTAGTTCGCGGCGTCACCCTTGACTGCGGACGTTGCCCGCGCGCGGGCCCTTCGGCGACGGCTCCTCATCGAAGGTGACGCGCTGGCCTTCTGTGAACTGGTCGAAGTTGCCTTGTACCGAACTGCGGTGGAAGAACCATTCCTGACCGCCTTCGTCGCGAATGAACCCGAAGCCCCGGTCCCGAACCAGCCGTTTGATTGTTCCGTTCGGCATCGCCAATCTCCCTTGGGCCCGCGTATGGCCCAGCTGGGGTCTTACAATATCCGTTCCAACCGCGTCAGGGCGCGACGTTCACCGTAATCTCCGTGCACATCCCCTTGATGGCGTTGTGCAAGTCGTCCGCAAACTGGAGCGCCAGCTTGTGTTTGCCGGGCGTCAGCTGCATGTCGATTTCCGAATCGCCCTTGCCGAAGTGCACCCACGACGGCGTCCCTTTCACGATCGTCTTGCCGTCGTCCACGCACGGCACGTCGATACCGACGTGAAAATGACCAACGCCAGGGCGCGCGGTCTCGACGGTTCCGTCGGGCACCGCCGCGATCTTGTAGTTCTCCACGCCGAACTTCAGATGAGCCGGACTCTTCACGGTCGCGTTGGCCTTGGGCTCGACGAAAAACACACGCGGCTTGCCCTGCGCGGCCGCGCCAGCAGCGACGAACAGCACCGATAACAGAAGGTAGCCAGTAACTCGCATAGCCTCTCCTTTTGCAGACATTCTGGTCCGCATCGCGCTTTCGCGCAACATCATCCCGACATCATCGCCGCAGGAGCCTGGAAAACCACCCGGTCCGCTGGGCCAGCCGCCCCGTGGCCGGATCGAGCGTCAGGCACCGCTCTGCCACAGCTTCGGCAAACGCGGCATCCGCCGTCAGCGCGATGGTGGCCGCCGAGACCGTTCGGCACTGCGCGGCCAGTTCGAGCGAGGCTTCCGGCGATATCTCTGCCGTGGGATGCTCGAGGAGTATCACGGCGGGGTCGAGGGCCAGCGCGCGCCCGAGCCGGATGCGCACGAGGCCGGCCGGCCCAAGCTCGCCCACCGGCCGGTCGAAGCACGCGGCGTCCAGCCCTGCTCGCTCGGCCAGCGCCACGGCACGCCGGCGAATGTCTTCCGCCGGCGGCTCGATGTCGAGCGTGAACGGCATCGCGAGATTCTGTACCACGGTCAGCGACTCGAGCAGCACGGCGCGAGGGCTCACGATGCCAAAGCGATCGACGACGGCGAGCCAGTCGGCGCTGTCGGTGATCGCAGACGTCGGGCGCCCGAACAACCGCACCTCGCCGCGGTCGGGAAGGGTCGCGCCGGTGACGAGGTTGACGAAGACTTCGGCGGTCGTCTGATCGAGCCCGATGATGGCGATGTGCTCGCCGGCCTGCACGGTGAGCCCGGCGATCCTGAGCGGGCGGAGGCCGCGGTAGTCCTTGGAGACGTCCGACAGTTCGAGAACCGGCCCCGTCGGTGTGGTCACGATTCGAGCAGGCGGTTCACCTCGTCCACGATGCGTGACGAGGCCAGCAGCGCGTCCACTTCGATCTTCAGGGCGGCCACGTTGCAGGCGATGGCGCCATACGCGAGCATCCCGTGCACGACGGCCGGCAGCACGCCGGTGTCGACGCTCGCGCCCAGAATCGCCGCGGCCATCGTCGCGCCCATGGCGAGCGTGCCGATGGAAAACACCGGCTTGCGCGCCGCGGCAATCCGGCGATAGTAATCGCCCGTGACGTTGTGCTCGGCCATCGCGTCCTTGACGGCCTTTCCCTTGCCGATGAGATAGAACATCATCATCGAGTGCGCGAGGAGCATGACGAGCGTCGAGAAGATGCCGAAGGAGATGTGGCGTGAGACGTCGTTCCCGCGGAGCCCGAAGACAACGGCGGCGATGAGCCCGACGAACCCGATGCCCACGGCCGACAACAACGCCTGCGCCATCCCGTGATCATATGACACCTTCGCCGTTCGTCGCGGAATGGATCATCCGTCTGCTGCCGGCCCTCCGAAGCCACGGGCGGCGCGCACTCGACGTCGCCGCTGGCAACGGCCGGCACGCGCTGGTCCTCGCCCATTTCGGGTTTCGCACCTTCGCCGTGGACGTGAAGTTCGATGCGGTCCGTGCCGCGATGGAGGCGGCCGCGCGCAACCAGCGGGCAATCAGCGGCTGGTGCGCCGATCTGACCGTGTACCCGTTGCCGGTGAACGCGTTCGATCTGGTCGTCGTGACGCGCTATCTGCAGCGCGATCTGTTCCCCTCACTGCGCGGCGCGCTGAGGCCCGGCGGTCACATCGTCTACGAGACGTTCACCGTGAACCAGCGGGCACTCGGTACTGGCCCCACGTCGTCCGACCATCTGCTCGAGCCTGGCGAGTTGGCCGGGTATTTCAACGACTGGACGATTCGGTTCAGCGAGGAAGTGGTGTCGCCCGAAGCCGTGGCGCGGATTGTTGCGAGGAAGCCGTAGCAGAAGTAGTGCAGGCCTTCAGGCCTGCCTGAGCGCCTTCAGGCCCGCCTGCGAGCCTTCAGCGCGTCGAACAGTTCGCGCGGCAGCGTGGCGCTGCCGACCTGGATCGGCGCGCTCGGGTCGGCGTGGTAGTCGGAGCCTCCCGAGACCGCGAGGCCGAGCCGTTCGGCGAACGTCAGATAGCGGACGGTGTCGTCGGCCGGGTGCTTGCTGTGGTACGCCTCGATCGCGTCCATGCCCGCACTCGCGAGGCCGGGAATGAGATCGTCCCGCTGGAGCAGGCCCGGGTGCGCGATCGCGACGAGCCCGCGGGCGCTGTGCACTTCGCGGATGACGTCCTCGGGCGCCGGGCCAATGCGCTCGACGAACGCCGGCCGGCCCGACGACAGCCACCGATCGAACGCCTCGCCGATCGTCGCGACATGGCCGGCCGCCATCAGCGCGCGCGCGATCCACGGCCGTCCTGCCGCCTTCTTCGTGTCCGTCGTGCCCGGGCTGAGCACCGCTTCGACGTCGAGATGGATGCCGTGATCCGCCAGCTTCTGGACCATCTGGCGGATGCGATCGATCCGCATGCGGCGCGCCTCGGCGAGGAACCCGCCCAGGCGCTCGTCGTCGGGATCCATGAAGTAGCCGAGCATGTGCACGTCTTTCCCGTCCACGACCGCCGTGATCTCGATGCCGGGCACGAACTCGATGCCGGCGAGCGCGCAGGCGGCGGCGACGGGAGCGCACGCGGCCGTCGTGTCGTGGTCGGTGACGCTCAGCACCTGCACGCCGGCGGACTTCGCGCGCGCCACGAGCTCGGCGGGCGTGCATCGGCCGTCCGACGCTGTCGTATGTGTGTGGAGATCGATCAACGGCGGGGCTTTGCGGCGGCGGGTCGAGTCGCGCGCGATGGACGGGGCCGGCCACCCTGGCGCTTCCGGAGCGCCCGGTATTCGCTGATCAACAGATCGCGGTGCTCGCGTTCTTCTTCGGCGAACTCGAGGAAGATCTGTTTGCCTTCGGAATCTTCGAAGCGGTCGCCGTATTTCTTGAAGAAGTTGTGCGATCCGCGCTCGCACTTGATGCCGATGAGCAGCGCCTCGAGGTCGTTGACGCCCTTGCCGAGCCGCTCCGCGCCCGCGGCGAACAACCCGTGGGCCGCGCCCTTGAAGAAGAGGAACGTCGGTCGCGACTCGAGCTGCGGATCTTTTGCGAGGAGCTCTTTGTACCGCTTCTCGAGGGTGCCGAGGTGTTCTTTTTCTTCGGTCGCGAGCTTCTGGAACACGGAACGGCCGCGAGCGTCCCTCGTGATGTTCGCGGCGCGCGTGTAGAACTGCAGGCCGCTGCGTTCGGTGGCGATGGCAATCCGCAGCGCGTCGCGGGCGAACACGAGGGCGGTCGTCGAGCCGTCGATGGCGGAGGTCGAGGGGCCGCTCGACGCCCCCGTCCTGCACTCTTCGCACGTACCGACAATCTGCACGATGACCTGCGCGGCGGAGAAGCGCCGCTCGTCAGCGATCTCCTCCATCACGGCTTCGACGTCGGAGCTCAGGAACTCCGACGACCGATGACAGACGGTGCAGATCAGGTGGAAGTGGCGTGGATGACGGTAGGTCGGCTCGAACCGCGAGCGCCCTTCGCCAAAGTCGACCTTCCGGGCGACACCTCTGGCGACCATCCACTGCAGCGAGCGATACACCGTCGCGCGGCCGACGCCAGGGTGCTGGCGCCGGACGAGATCGAAGAGATCGTCGGCACTCAGGTGACCTTCCTGTTTCAGGAAGGTCCCCAGGATCTGTTCGCGTTTGGTCGAGCGCTTGCCGCCCGCGGTCTGCGAGCCCGCCAGATCGGCGAGGGGGCGTTCCCTCACGGGTCTGTTAGTCGACGCTGAAGGATGAACCGCAGCCACAGGTCGACGTCGCCTGCGGGTTCTTGATGGTGAAGCCCCCGCCGGTGACCGTGTCCACGAAGTCCACTTCCGCGCCCTTGAGATACCGGACGCTGATCGGATCGACGAACAGCTTGACGCCGTGCGACTCGAACACCTGGTCGCCCGCGCCCTGGCCGTTTTCCTCGATCATCAAGCCGTACTGGAAGCCCGAGCAGCCGCCGCCCTGCACGAACACACGCAGACCGCTGCCGCCTTTGTTTTCTTCAACGAGCAGCTCGTTGATCTTCATCGCCGCCGTTTCGGATACGTTGATCATCAGAGATCTCCTCAGGTACCGCCTTTCATTATAGCAGCAGGCCTGTTGCTATACTGGCTGGCTGGCGCCTGCACCAGTGGCCGGGGCTGGAGCGATGGCCGCGACTAACCTGCTGAGCCACAAGGACATGCCGCTAATCCACGTGGACGCGCTCACGCGCGCAGAACTGCTGGCGATCTCGGCCCGCAGATGGGACGCGCTGCGCGAATCGCGGCCCGATCTGGCGCCTGCCGTCGAGCTTCAGCAGCGACTCCTGACCATCGTCATCGACGCGGCGCACGCCATCGGATCCAGCCGGCTGCCCCGCCTGTCGCTGCCGCCGAAGTATCTGGCCGCCAAGCTGGGCCGCGGCGTGCCGGTGCTGGCCGGCGAACCGATTCCCGTTCCCCTCGGCCTGCTCAACGGCGCGCTGCTGAAGCTCTGCGACGCGCTCGCCGAGGGCGGCGCCGCTGAGTCGGCCACGCACATCAGGGACGCGATCGCGAACGGCAGCATGGAAGCCGGATCGCTCCTGACAGCCTCGCTGGCGCGCAACCAGGACGCGATTCGCACGGGCGCCGTTCATCGCGGCCTGGCGCCGGATCTGGTGTGGCTGGTCGCCGAGCTCGCGACCACGCCGTTTGCGCACGCGCTCCAACACTCCGTGTTCGACAACCGGCAGGAGACGTCCTTCCTGGCGGCGTGCAGCGGCTGGAACCGCGGCTACTGTCCCGCGTGCGGATCGTGGCCCGCGCTGGCGGAGTGCGCCGCCAGCCACCGCGTGCTCCGCTGCTCGTTCTGTTCGGCCGGCTGGGAACTGGATACCTACGCCTGCATCTACTGCGGCGAGGCCGGCGATCCGTTCGTCACGGCCGCGCCGGACCAGGAGCGGAAAGACCGGCGCGTCGAAGTCTGCTCGGCCTGCCAGGCGTACGTGAAGACGATCGATCTCCCCGCGCTGTCGCCGTTCCCGCTCGTCGCCATCGCCGACATGGAGACGATGGATCTGGATCTGGCGGCGATGGAGCACGGCTACGGCCGTCCGCCGCTCAGGGACTTCACTGCAAAGCGTTAAGAATTACGACCACGACGATCAACGCAGAGCACACAGAGCACGCAGAGCCTGTTCTGTGCGAGCCATACTCTGTGTGCTTTGCGTGCTCTGTGTTGACCGGTGTCAGGCACCGATCGTTTCGAGGTGCGCGCCTGATTCCTGCTCGATGTCCTTGTGCAGGCTGTTGCCGTGCGCGTCCATGGTGACGATTGCCGGAAAATCCTTGACCGTCAGATGCCACATGGCTTCGGGCGTGCCGAATTCGAGAAGCGACACTCCGTCGACTTTCTCGATGGCCCGCGCGTAGAACTGCGCGGCGCCGCCGACGGCGTTGAGATAGACGGCGCCCTGCTCCTTGAGGGCCGCCAGCGTTTTCGCGCCCATCCCACCCTTGCCCATCACGGCGCGCACGCCGTAACGCTTGATGATCTCGCCTTGGTACGGTTCCTCCCGAATGCTGGTCGTCGGCCCGGCGGCAGTGACGCGCCACGTCTCGGCTTCTTTCACGACGACCGGTCCGCAGTGGTACAGCACCGACCCGTTGAGATCGACCGGCGGTGCGTTCTTCATCAAGTAGGAGTGCACGGCATCGCGGCCCGTGAACATGCGGCCGGAAATCATGACGACGTCGCCGACTTTGAGCGAACGAACGGCCGCTTCGGTGAGCGGCGCGCTCAAGGCGACCTCGCGGCCGGTGCGCACGAACCCGGCCTGGTCGAGCATCGGGATCACCGGGTGCGAGGGGTCGCGATAGAGCCACGACGCGATCGCGCCGGTCGATGAATCGAGCAGCACGCCCAGGCGACGGAACGCCCAGCAGTCGTAGGCGACCGACACGAAGAAGCTCGCCGGCAGGCGGTTGAGCGCGGCGATCTTGCAGCCGATGAGCGTGACCTTCCCGCCAAAACCCATCGCGCCGATCTCGAGACTGTTGACCGACGACATGATCGACGCTTCGAGCTCCGCAAGCCGCGCATCCGGGTTCACATCGTCGAGGGTACGAAAGAGCTGTTCCTTCGCGTGCAGGTAGCCGGACGTGCGGTCGCCTCCGATGCAGACGCCGACCGCGCCGGGCGCGCAGCCCTTGCCCTGCGCCTGCCAGACGGCGTGAAGGATGCACTTCTTCACGCCGTCGAGGTTGCGATCGGCGCGGCCGAGGTGCGGGAGCTCGACAGGCACGGAGTACTGCGCGTTGGTATTTTCGCAGCCCCCGCCTTTCAGGATCAGCTTGATCTCGATCTGATCCTTGTCCCACTGATCGAAGTGAATGATGGGCGTCCCGGGGCCGAGATTGTCGCCGGAGTTCTTGCCGGTGATCGAGTCCACCGAGTTCGGCCGGAGCTTGCCGCGCCGGGTAGCTTCGGCCACGGCCTCGCGAATCTGCTGGCGCATCCAGATCTGGTTGGCGCCGACAGGCACTTTGATCTCGAAGGTCGGCATGCCGGTGTCCTGGCAGATGGCGCCTTCGCCGTCGGCGGCGAGATCGATGTTCTGCGCGATGATGGTCAGGGCCTGCGACGCCCGCGTGGCCTCCGGTTCGGCGCTGCGGGCGATTTTCATCGCGGCGCGGACATCGGGCGGCAGATCGGTCGACGTTCGCACGATGAGCTGAAGCACGCTGTCGAAGAATGAGGGCAACATACGGGAAGTATACTTTCTGGGGGCTGGGGACTGGGACTGGGGGCCTCGAGAAGGCACGAACGCTGATGGCTGACACCTTCCGGATTGAGCGCGATCCGCTCGGCGAGCTGAAGGTCCCCGCCGGCGCGTATTACGGCGTGCAGACCGCGCGCGCGATCGAAAACTTCCAGATCAGCGGCCTGCGCGCGCCGGCCGATCTCGTCACGGCGACCATCCTCGTCAAGAAGGCTGCGGCGGAGGCCAACGCGGCGCTCGGGCGCCTCGATCGCGAGGCCGCCCGCGCGATCGTCACGGCCGCCGACGAGATCCTCGCGGGCGGGCTGCGCGATCAATTCGTCGTGGACGTGTACCAGGCCGGGGCGGGCACCTCCCACAACATGAACGCCAACGAGGTGCTCGCCAATCGCGCCGCCGAGATTCTCGGCGAGCCGCGCGGCGTGTACGCGCGCGTCCACCCGAACGATCACGTCAATCTCGGCCAGTCCACCAACGATGTATTCCCGACGGCCACACGACTGGCTCTCCTGCTCGGCGGCGGGCCGCTCGTGCAGGCGGCGCGCCGGCTGGTCGCCAGCCTCGAGCGCAAAGCCGACGAGTTCACCGGTGTGCTCAAGACGGGGCGCACGCACCTGCAGGACGCCGTGCCCATCACGCTCGGCCAGGAGTTCGGCGGATGGGCCGCCTGCGTCCGTCAGGGTGCCGACGATGTGGCGGCCGCGGCGGAGCAACTGCGCGAGCTGAATATCGGCGCGACGGCGGTCGGCACGGGACTGAACGCCGGCGACGACTACCGGCGGCACATGGTGGAGAATCTGGCCCGGTATACCGGCTTCACGCTGCGGCCGGCCACGAACCTCTTTCGCGTGACGCAGAGCATGGGCGACGTGCTCGCGTATTCGTCGGCGATGCGGCGGCTGGCCATCGAGGTGAGCAAGGTCGCGAGCGACTTGCGCCTGCTCAGCATGGGGCCGCGCGCCGGGCTTGCGGAAATCGCGCTGCCCGCGGTGCAGCCCGGGTCGTCGATCATGCCGGGCAAGGTGAACCCGTCGGTGCCGGAAATGGTCAACCAGGTCTGCTTTCAGGTCATGGGGTGCGATCTGACGATCGCCATCGCGTGCGAAGCCGGCCAGCTCGAACTGAACGTCATGATGCCGGTCATCGCGTGGAACGGCCTGCACGCGTCCACGATTCTCCGCGCCGCGATGAGCACACTCGCCGACCGCACGATCGACGGGATCGCCGCCGACGAAGCGCGCGCCCGCGAGCTGCTCGATCGCAGCACGGCGATGGCGACGGCGCTCAGCCCGTACATCGGCTACGCCGCCACGGCCGACGTCGCGAAAGACGCGGTGAAGACCGGCCGGTCCATCAGGGAAGTCGTGCTCGAGCGCAACCTGCTCGATGCCGCGCAGCTCGACGACATCCTGTCGGCGGAAGCGATGACGCGGGGCGGGATCATCGGAGCGGGTCAGGTTGGCCGGGTAGGCCGGGTGGGTGAAAAGAAGTGAGAGCTGCGATTGCGTTCACGGTCGCTCTGCTCGCAGGGTTTTCCCTACCCGCCCTACCAGCCCAACCTGGCCCACCGGCGCTCCGAGCGCCTGCCCAGACCAAACCCAAAGGCCGCCTGTTCCCTCCGCTCGACCTCGGCCTGCTCGAAGGCGCGGATCGCGATCAGTGGCAGAAGCCCGAAGAGATCATGGACGCGTTGAAGATCGCCGAGGGGTCGCTGGTGGCGGATCTCGGCGCAGGGGGCGGGTGGTTCACGGTGCGCCTCGCGCGGCGCGTCGGGCCCACGGGCATCGTGTACGCCGAAGACATCCAGCCGCTGATGCTCGAGGCGATCAAGCGGCGCGTGCAGCGCGAGAACCTCGCGAACGTCCGCACGGTGCTCGGCACGCCCAGGGATTCCCGGCTGCCGAAAGGCCTCGACGCGGTGTTAATCGTCGGTGCCTATCATGAGATGGAAGATCCGGTGACGCTGCTGAAGAACGCCGCCGATTCGCTGAAGCCTCAGGGCCGCATCGGCGTCGTGGACTTCTCGGCCGGCGCCGGCGGCCCGGGGCCCGAGCCGGATCAGCGCGTGGATGCCGAAACGGTGATCCGCGGCGCGACCGCCGCCAGCCTCGAGGTCATCTCGCGCGAGACCATCCCGCCCTTCATGTTCATGCTGGTGCTCGGCAAGCCCGCGGCCGCACCGCGCGCGCGCTGACGCTCAATTCCTTATGCGCGCGGCCCTGACCATCGCGGGAAGCGACTCGAGCGGCGGCGCCGGCATTCAGGCGGACCTCAAGACGTTCGCCGCCCTGGGGGTGTACGGCGCCAGCGCCATCACGGCTGTGACCGCGCAAAGCACGGTCGGCGTCATCGAGTCGTTCGCGCTGTCGGCCGATCTCGTCACGGCTCAAATCGAGGCGGTTGCCGGCGACATCGAGGTGCACTCCACCAAGACCGGTATGCTCGCCGACGCGGCCATCGTCGAAGCCGTCGCGGCCGCAATCAAGGAAATGGACCTGCCGCTGGTGGTCGTCGACCCCGTCCTCGGCTCCAAACGGGGCGATCCGCTTCTCGATGCCGACGGCGTGAAGATGCTCTGCACCGAGCTCCTTCCGCTCGCGCGCGTGGTCACGCCGAATATCCCCGAAGCCGAAGCGCTGAGCGGCGTCCGCATCGCAGGCGACGAGCAGGCCAGGGAAGCCGCGCGGCGGATTCACGGCATGGGGGCAGCCGCGGTCATCATCACCGGCGGCCATTTGCCGGGCAGGGACGACGTCACCGATCTGCTGTTCGACGGGCAGCGCTTCTCGCTTTTTCGGACCGCGCGCGTGGAGAGCCGCAACACGCACGGCACCGGCTGCACGTTTGCCGCCGCCGTGGCGGCGCACCTGGCCCTGGGCCATGACCTGCCCGACGCGGCCGAACGATCGCAGCGGTTCGTGGCCGGCGCGATTCGCCATGCTCTTGCCATCGGCCGCGGCCACGGGCCGCTCAATCATTTCTGGAAGACCCCAGGGGCGTAGCGCCGGCTTTAGCCGGACGTGTCGGGACGCCTTATACTGAAAGGGTGAAAGCCCCTCTCCTGGCCATTGGGCCCGCGGCGCTCGCGCTCGAGCCGCTGGTGTCGGCGGTGGCTGAGGAGTCGGACGGCCGGGATGGGGCGGTCGTCACGTTTTTCGGCCTGGTGCGCAATCACAACCAGGGCCGGCGCGTGCAGTACCTCGAGTACGAAGCGTACGCGCCGCTGGCGCTGAAGACGTTCGCGCGCATCGCCGACGAGACGCACGGGCGCTGGCCGGGCGCGCGCATCGCGCTGCACCACCGGACAGGACGCCTCGAGGTCGGCGAAGCGAGCGTGGCGATCGTCGCGGCGTCGCCGCATCGGGGTGACGCCTACGCGGCGTGCCGATACGTGATCGAGCGGGTGAAACAGATTGCACCGGTCTGGAAGCGCGAGTACTTCGACGGCGGCGACGTCTGGATCGAAGGCGCGACGGCGGATCCCGACGACGTCCGCGCGCGCGAAGAGGCCGAGCGGGTGGCATGCGCGTGACGGTGCGGCTGTTCGCCCGGCTGCGCGAGATCGCGGGTACCGCGGAGATGAACCGCGTCATCGGGCCGGGCGCGACGATCGGCGCGGTGTGGCGCGAGCTCGCCGGTGAGTTTCCGGCGCTCGCCGGCTACGAGCGGTCGATTTCCACGGCGCTCAACGCCGACTACGCGCGGATGGACGCCGAGGTGCACGACGGCGACGAAATCGCGTTTCTGCCGCCGGTGTCGGGAGGATAAACGACGATTAACGCAGAGCACACAGAGCACGCAGAGATAAGAAAATGAAATTCTCTGCGATCTTTGCGATCTCTGCGTTGATCTCGTAACGCTTTTATGTTCGACAAACTGAACGCCGTAGAACAGAACTACGAGGAAACGCTCGCCCGGCTGGGCACGGCCGAGCTGCAGAGCGATCCGTCCGAGTACCGGAAGCAGGCGAAGTCCGCGTCCGAGATGCAGCCGCTCATCGAGCGGTTCCGCGAGTACAAGGCCGTGGAGCGCGATCTGGCGCAGACCGAAGAACTGGCGAACGCCGCCGATGCCGACATGCGGGAGCTCGCCCAGGCGGAGATGAAATCGCTGGTCGCCAGGCGCGACGCGCTCCTCGCGGACCTCAAGATCCTGCTCATCCCCAAGGACCCGAACGACGAGAAGAACATCGTGCTCGAGATCCGCGCGGGAACGGGCGGCGACGAAGCGGCGCTGTTCGCCGGCGAACTGTTCCGGATGTACAGCAAGTACGCCGAGCGGCAGGGCTGGCGCCTCGAAGTGATGTCGAGCAGCGACACGGGTGTCGGCGGCCTGAAGGAAGTCATCGCCACAATCGAGGGCCGCGGCGCCTACAGTAAGCTGAAGTACGAAAGTGGGGTTCACCGCGTCCAGCGCGTGCCCGCCACCGAGGCGAGCGGACGCATTCACACCTCCACCGCCACGGTTGCCGTCCTGCCGGAAGCCGAGGACGTGGACATCCAGATCAACGAGAAGGACCTGCGCATCGACACGTTCTGTTCGAGCGGTCCTGGCGGCCAGAGCGTCAACACCACCTATTCGGCCGTCCGGCTCACGCATCTCCCGACCGGCGTCGTCGTCTCGCAGCAGGACGAAAAATCGCAGATCAAGAACCGGGCAAAGGCGATGAAGGTGCTGCGCGCGCGGCTCTATGAGATGGAGCTCCGCAAGCAGCAGGAAGCCATCGCCAAGGATCGCCGCGGACAGGTCGGCACCGGCGAGCGTTCGGAGAAGATCCGGACCTACAACTTCCCCCAGAACCGCATCACCGATCACCGCATCAACTTCACGACCCACCGCATCAACGAGGTCCTGAACGGCGACATCGTCGAGCTGCTCGACAACGTGAGCATGCACTATCAGGCCGAGAAGCTGAAGGACGCGACCGCGGTTTCATGAGCGTGCACCAACTCGTCGCCAACGCGCGCGACCGGTTGCGCACGGCGGGGCTTGCTCCCGCCGAAGCCGACCTGAGCGCGCGCCTGCTCGCCGAGCACGTGCTCGGGTGGGACACGGCGCGGCTGTTGACGTCCGGCGGCGACCACGAGCCCCACGGATTCGCCGAGACGTTCGGGGCGCTGGTGGCCCGCCGTGCAGCCCGCGAGCCCTTCCACTACATCGTCGGCCACCGCGAGTTCTGGGGGCTGAAGCTCGAGGTCTCGCCCGCCGTCCTGATCCCCAGGCCCGAGACGGAGCTGATCGTCGAGGCCGTGCTGGCGCTCGTCTCCTCGTCGCAACTTTTTACGATGATAGACGCGTGCACCGGGTGCGGGAACGTGGCGGTCGCCGTCGCGAAGGAGCGCCGGAACGCGCGCATCGTGGCGACGGACATCTCGACTGCCGCCATCGAAGTCGCGCGGCGGAACGCGGCGCGCCACGGCGTCGAGGCGCGCCTGACGTGCGTCCAGGCCGACCTGTTCGGCGATCTCACCGGCCCGGTCGATCTGATCACGGCAAACCCGCCCTACGTCCCGGAGCGCAACGCCCCGGGCCTTCAACCTGAAGTCGGCGGCCACGAGCCGCACGTCGCGCTCTTCGGGGGGGGCGACGACGGCCTGAGGATGTTCGAGCGGGTTGTCCGCGAGGCGCCGCCGCTGCTTCGCCCGGGCGGCCACCTGATCTGCGAATTCGGGTTCGGTCAGGAAATCGAGGTCGAGGAGATCCTGGAGGCCTCGAGCGAGCTGACGCTCGTCGAGCTCAAACGCGATCTTCAGGGCCTCGCGCGAACCGCCGTCGCCATTCGTACGTAGCGTCCGGCTTCAGCCGGACGTCCGCCTAAAGGCGGACGCTACGAATGAATTCCAGAATAAACTTCAGGCCGGGATCGGTCGGCGACATGATGCCGGTGATCATGTCCATATGCGCGTGATCGGCGATCTCGTGCACGTCGGCCGAGTTGCCGGCGCCCACGAGCGCCTTCGCCATCTGCGCGGCGTCCTCGCCGGTCCGGGGCGCGTCCTTGTCGCCGTAGAGAATGAGGAACGGCGGGTGCGCGCCGGCGACGTGATTGATTGCGGACGCATTGCGCAGGACGTCGGGATCGACCGGCACGGCGCCCTGGAACATGCCCGACCGCGACGACTGCGTGAAGCTGCCGCTGATGGGAATCACGCCGGCGATGTGATCGAGAGACTCGCCGACTTCCTTCAGGTACGCCGGGTCCGCGCCGAGCATGGCGACGAGCGTCGCGCCGGCGGAGTGGCCGGAGATGAAGATCCTGTCGGCCTTGCCGCCGTACTCGGCCGCATGCGCGCGCACCCACGCAAACGCGCGGGCGACGTCCTGCACGTGTCCCGGATAGGATGCCTTCGGCGACAGACGATAGCTGATGACGGCCGTCGCGATACCTCTCGACGCGAGCACCTCGCCGACGAAACCGTACTGATCCTTGATGCCGACCGTGAACCCGCCGCCGTGGACGAACACCATCACCGGCACGTCGCGCTGCCCCTTCGGCACGTACATGTCGAGGCGGTGGCGATACTTGTCGGCGCCTTCGCCGGAGTAGTAGGTGATGTTCGTCTTCACCTCCACACCGAATGTCTTTTCCGCGGCCAGAACCGGCAGCGTCCACGTCAGCGCCGCGAGCAACAAGAGTTCGACCAGCGTGCGTCGGGTGATGTTCATGACGGTAGAACCCTTGTGAAACCGAAGCTTGACGCGTTGCGTCAAGTTTCGGGGCTCGCAAGTGAGCTATAGCGGGCCGAGGCCCCGCCGGGCCGGAGGCCCGCTAGAATTATAGGCGTATGGCCGACTGCCTGTTCTGCAAAATCGTCCGCCGTGAAATTCCCGCGACCCTCGTCTACGAGGACGAACGCGTCGCCGCGTTCAACGACATCAACCCGCAGGCGCCGACGCACGTGCTCGTGGTGCCGAAACGGCATATCGAGACGCTCAACGAGCTCGGCACCGAGGACGACCGACTGATCGGCGAGCTGGTCCGGCGCGCGGCGGCGATCGCCGGCGAGCGCGGACTCTCGGCCGGCGGCTATCGTACGGTGTTCAACACCAACCGCGACGCGGGCCAGACCGTGTTACACATCCACCTGCACCTGCTCGGCGGGCGAACCATGGCGTGGCCTCCCGGGTAATCTCGTAGCGTCCGGCTTGCGGACGTCCGCCTGAAGGCGGACGCTACGGGACCACCAGGTTCACGAGTTCCGTCAGGCTTCTGATGATCGGGACTCCCCGCTGCCGGAGCTCGTCGGCCCGCGGCGTTGCGCGTTCGCTCCGATGCAGCAGTACGGCGCGCATCCCGGCTCGCAGCGCGCCCTCGATGTCCTGGCTGACGCTGTCCCCCACCATCACCGCATCAGCCGGTGGGACCCGCAAGTCTTCGAGGACCTTCCGGAAGATGCTCGGGTGCGGCTTCATGTAGCCGTGATCCGCCGACGACACCGACGCGGCGATGAAATCACGCAGCTCGAAATGCGACTGGAACGAGTCGAGGCACCGGTGCGAGTTCGAGATCAACCCGACCCGGATGCCCGCGCCGTTCAGGCGCTGCAGAACGGCAGGCACATCGTCGTAGAGCTCGAAGTGCTGGTTCGCGGCCCACTCCGCGTAGATCTCACGGGCGCACGCGTCGACGGCTTCGGGCGTACCGCCGGCCTTGCCACCCATCTGCTCGATGATGTGCCTCGTGTACGCGACGAAGATTTCTGCGTCGTACGCCGATCCATCGGGAGCGTCGAGAATCGACGCCGCGCTGGCCACGGCGGCATCGAACGCGGCCGGATCGACGTCGATGAGGTGCCGCGCGCAAAACGCGTGGTAGCCCACGCCCTGAAACATCGGACCTGGATGGATCAGCGTGAAGTCGACGTCGAAGAGAACGGCGCGCGCGGAGCCGGTCGGGGAGGGCACGAATTTAGTATCGCATTGGTGGCAGGCCTGAAGGCCTGCACTACTCCTGATCGTACGGCCCGGCGATCACGACGGTCGCTTTATCCGGATCGAGGAAACGCCGGGCGACCGAATTCGCTTCGTCGAGCGTGACGCCGCGCAGCAGGTCGGGCAGGCGAAGATCGTAGTCGAGCCCGAGGCCGTACAGCTCGGCGTTCTGCAGGAAGTTGGCGATGCTCGAGTTCGTCTCGAGCGACCGCGGCATCGCGTGAATCAGAAATCGGCGTGAGTCGTCCAGCTCGGCTTGCGTCAGCCCGTCGCGAACGAGCCGGCCCACCTCTTCGTCGATCGACGCGATCGCGCGGTCGACGTTCTCCGGGCTGACCCCGGCGCGCAGGAGCATCGGTCCCTCCATGACGTTCGCGTCGAGCGAGCTGTACACGTAGTACGCCATCCCCTGCTTTTCGCGGATCGAATCCCCAAGCCGGCCGCTCATCGAGTACTGGCCGAAGGCGTGGTTCATCAGCCACGCCCCGTAGTACGACGGGTCCGCGCGCTTGAGCGTCGTGAACCCGTACGCCACGTCGGCCTGCGCCTTGTTCATCATCGGGATGACGAGACGCCGGCGCGCCGCAGCCGGCACCACCGCGGACGTCGCCACGGGAACCGGCGCCGGCGCCCGCCAGCCGCCGAACACGCCGGCGACGACGCTCGATGCACGGGCCGTCTCGACGTCGCCCACAACGACCACCGACAACTCCGACGGCGCGAACCTTGCGGCATGAAGCGCAAGCAGCCGATCGCGTGTCAGCCGCTCGACGACGTCCGGGCTGCCTTTGGCTGGTAACCCGTACGGGTGGGGCGGCGGGTACAACAGCGCCATCAGCGCCTCGACGGCCCGCACCGCGGGATTGTCCTGGTCCTGGCGGATCGCCGTCAGCATCTCGCCCTTTCGGGTGGCGAGTTCGTTTTCCGGCACGGCCGGCGCTTTGACGATGTCGCCGACAAGCGCCAAGACGGCCTCGAAATCCTCGGCCAGGCACGTGCACACCAGCGAGAACAGATGCCGGGTGACGGTGAGCGCCATCGAGATGCCGCGGCTGTCGAGGGCTTCGGCGATGTCTTCCGCAGAGCGCGCCGCGCTCGACGCCGTGGCCAGCGTCCCGCGATCGACGACCCGCGACAGGAGATTCATCGCGCCCGGCGCATCCGGGGGGTCGCACACCGAACCGGCGCGGACGGCCAGGTTGATCGTGACGGCCGGCATCGTTCGCGTGTGCTTGGCCAGGACAACGGCCCCGCTGGCGAGGACCGTGCGGACCGGTGAAAGGCCTGAGAACGTTCCTGAAGCCACTAGGACACCGGCTCCGGATCGAACCAGCCGATGGTTCGATTGGAGGGGGCGAGGACCGCGCGCGCCGATGCGGCCACCGCGTCGCGCGTGACGGCGGCGATCCGCCCGCCGAGGCCGCCGAACACGTCGACGCCGGCGATGGTCTCGAAGTACCCGAGCTGGTGGGCGATGTTGGTCACGCTGTCGTTGTCGAAGACGAGCCGGGCCTTGAGCTGCGCCTTGGCCTTGGCGAGTTCCGCCTCGGTGATCCCGTCGCGCGCCGCCAGGTCCAGCTCGCGAACGAGCGCCGCCTCGACGTCGGCGAGGGGCGTGCCGTCGGTGGCCGTCACCGACACGATGTACACGAAGGGCTGCTCGGTGGGCAGCAGCGAACCGGCGACGGACGAGGCGATGCGCTTCTCCACGAGCGATCGGTACAGCCGCGCGCTCCGCTGCGGCGGCGGGATCCTGAAGCTCGACCAGAGGTTCAGCCCGTACGCGCCGGTCAGGACGGCATCGAGCACGAGCAGCGCGTAGAAGCCGTCGTCTGTGACGGCCGGCGCGTGAAACGCGGCCTTCAGGTACGCCGTCGTGCCCGGCCTGCGAATCGTCACGCGTCGCTCGCCGGTCTGCTCCGGCTCGACGGTCCGTTGACGTGCGGGAAGATCGCCGGCGGGAATGCCTCCAAAATGGCGCTCGACGCCGCGCAGGGCGTCGTCCGTGTCCACGTCGCCGACGATCACGAGCGTCGCGTTGTTGGGCACGTAGTAGCGCCGGTAGTAGCCGTACAGGTCGTCGCGGGTCATCGTCTCCAGATCGGAGAGCCAGCCAATCGTCGGGTGCCGGTACGGGTGCGCCTTGAACGCCGTGGCGACGACTTCCTGGTCGAGAAACTGATCGGGATCGTTCTCGCCGCCGTGGAGCTCCGAAATGATGACGGACCGCTCGGATTCACAGTCGTCCGGGTGATAGAGGCAGTTCGCCATGCGCTCGGACTCGATGAACAGCATCCGATCGAGCGCGTCCCTGGTCGCGGTTTCGAGGTACGTCGTCTGATCGATCCAGGTGTAGCCGTTCCAGCCGCCGCCGAACTGCTCGATGATGCCCTTGACCTGATCGCGGGGGATGTTGGTCGTGCCCTTGAAGTTCATGTGCTCGACCCAGTGCGACACGCCGGTCAGGCCGGGGCGTTCGTCCTTCGAACCGACCTTGTACCAGCACCACACCGACGCCAGCGGCGCGGCGTGCTCTTCCTGAACGAGCACCTTCAGACCATTGTCGAGAGTCGCGCGGCGCAGCATCGGATCATTATAAAATCGAGGGATACCCATGCCCGAGTGGAAAAACACCGTCAACCTGCCGCGCACCGAGTTCCCGATGAAGGCCGGCCTGCAGACGAGCGAGCCCGAGACGCTCGCGCGCTGGGCCGCCCAGGACCTCTACGGGCAGATTCGCGCGCGCCGCAAGGGGGCGCCGAAGTTCGTGCTGCACGACGGTCCGCCGTACGCCAACGGCAACATCCACATGGGCACGGCGATGAACAAGATCCTCAAGGACATCGTCGTCAAGTCACGGTCGATGGCCGGGTTCGACGCGCCGTACGTCGTCGGCTACGACTGCCACGGCCTGCCGATCGAGCTCAAGGTCGACCGGGAGCTGGGGCCGAAGAAGCGCGACATGTCGGTCGCGGATTTCTGCCGCGCCTGCCGCGCGTACGCCGAACGGTTCGTGGGGACGATGTCGCAGCAGTTTCAGCGGCTGGGCATCCTCGGCACGTGGGATGAGCCGTATCTCACGATGAACTTCCGGTACCAGGCGGCGATCGCGCGCGCCTTCGGACGGTTCGTCGAGCAGGGGCTCGTCACCAAGCGGAAGAAGCCCGTGCACTGGTGCATCCACTGCCGCACGGCGCTGGCCGAGGCGGAAATCGAGTATGAGGATCACTCGTCGCCGTCGATCTACGTCGAGTTCCCGCTCGCGCCCGCGAGCGCGGGCGAGCTCGGCGCGCGTGTGCCGGCGCTCGCCGGCCGCGACGTGTCGGTCCTGATCTGGACGACGACCCCGTGGACCATCCCGTCGAACCTGGCGGTCGCGTTTCACCCGGACTTCGACTACGCGGCGTACGAGGTGGACGGCCGCGCCGTCCTGCTCGCGGAGCAGCTCGCGCCCGCGGTGGCGCAGACCGTCGGCCGCGCGCTCGACGCGCCCGTCGCGCGCATGAAGGGCGCGCAGCTGGAAGGCATCAGATTCCGGCATCCGCTGTACGACCGCGATTCGGTCGGCGTGCTGGCCGGCTACGTGACGCTCGACGCCGGCACGGGGGCCGTGCACACCGCTCCCGGCCACGGCGCCGACGACTTCAACACGGGGCTCAAGTACGGCCTCGACATCTACGCACCAGTTGGGCCCGGCGGGCATTTCGACGACACGGTCGGCCTGTTTGCCGGCCAGCGGGTGTTCGATGCGAACCCCAACGTCGAGGAGGCTCTCAAGCAGCGAAGCCGCCTGTGGCACCGCGCGGCGTTCGCGCACCAGTACCCGCACTGCTGGCGCTGCCACAATCCGGTCATCTTTCTCGCCACGGCTCAATGGTTCATCAGCCTGGACACCGTCCGGCTGAAGCCGGACGCTACGGGCGCCGGCGTTCCCGGTCGTAGCGTCCGGCTTCAGCCGGACGAAGAAGGCCACACGCTGCGCGAAGCGGCTCTGTCAGCCATCGACCGTGACGTCAAGTGGGTTCCGTCGTGGGGGCACGACCGGATCTACAACATGGTCACCAACCGGCCCGACTGGTGCGTCTCGCGCCAGCGCGCCTGGGGCGTGCCGATCCCGGCCGTGGACTGCGTCAAGTGCCGCGAGCCCCACATCACGGCCGAACTCGTGGAGCGCGCCGCCTCTGTCTTCGACCAGTACGGCGCGGACGCCTGGTACGAGCGGCCGATCGAAGAGTTCATCCCGCCCGGCTTCGCATGCGCCAGGTGCGGGGGCACGACGTTCGAGCGCGAGATGAACATCCTCGACGTGTGGTTCGACTCCGGATCGAGCCACGAGGCCGTCCTTTCCGTCAGGCCGGAGCTGACGTGGCCCGCCGACACGTATCTCGAGGGGAACGACCAGCATCGCGGCTGGTTCCAGAGCTCGCTGCTCGTCGGCCTCGGCACGCGCGGGCGGCCGCCGTTCAGGGACGTCGTCACCCACGGCTTCATCGTGGCCGAGGACGGCAAGAAGATGTCGAAGTCACTCGGCAACTCGATCGAACCCGAGGACGTCATCAAGCAGAGCGGCGCCGACATCATCCGTCTCTGGGTGTCGATGAGCGACTACACGCAGGAAGTGCGCCTCAGCAAGGAAATCCTCGCGCGCGTCGTCGAGGCCTACCGGAAGGTGCGCAACACGCTGCGAATCCTGTCGGCAAACCTGTACGACTTCGACCCGGCGGCCGATCGCGTCGCCCCGGAGCGCATGCTCGAGATCGATCGCTACATCCTGGCCCGGTATGCGGACGTCGCGCGCAAGGTCCTGCGCGCGTACGAAGAGTACGATTACCAGACGATCTCGCAGGCCATCAACACGTTCACCGTGATGGACCTGAGCTCCTTCTATGTGGACGTGTCCAAAGACAGGATGTACACGTTCGGAACGACTTCGGTCGAACGCCGCGCCGGACAGACGGCGATGTTTCTCATCGCCGACGGCCTCACCCGGCTCATGGCGCCAATTCTTTCGTTCACCGCCGACGAGCTGTGGCGTTATCTGCCAGGAGCGCGCGAGGACTCAGTGCACATGGCGGTGTTTCCGGCCGAGGCCGAACTCGGCGCCCTCTACGACCCAGATCGGCTCGAACGCTGGGCCCGGCTCATCGCTCTCCGCGAACAGGTGGTTGCCGAAATCGAGCCGCTTCGCCAGAAGAAGGTCATCGGCAGCTCGCTGCAGGCGAAGGTGATCCTGTCGGTTCCCGCCGGCGAGCTGGCGTTCCTGCAGCAGCAGGCGCTCGAGTTGCCGACGCTGTTCATCGTGTCGGACGTCGAGCTGCGGCCGTCGGGGTCGGACGAGCGCACCGTCCTCATCGAGCGCGCGGGCGGCGTTAAATGCGAGCGCTGCTGGCGTTACGTGGCGAGCGTGTCCGCGGACCCGGCCTGGGCCGGTTTGTGCGACCGCTGTCAGGATGCGTTGGCCGCCCATGTCTGAGGACACGGCCGGCCAGGTTCCGGCCACGCCCCGCCGCCTGGAGATCTGGCTGCCGCTCGCGATCGTGGCGCTCGACCAGCTCACGAAGGCGATTGTTCGATCAAGGGTGCCGCTCAGCGCGAGCGTGGAGGTGGTGTCCGGCTTCATGAACATCACGCACGTCCGGAACAGCGGGGCCGCGTTCGGCCTTTTCAACGCCGCCGATTTTCCGCTCAAGACCGTCGTCATCGCGGTCATCGCGCTGGCCGCTATCATCTGGGTGGGCGTTTACGCAGCCGGGCTGCCGCGTCATCATTGGCTGGCGCGGCTCGGCCTGTCCCTCATCATGGGGGGGGCCGCCGGCAACCTGCTCGACCGTGTGATCATCGGCTCCGTCGTGGACTTCGTGGACGTCTACTGGGGTGTCTATCACTTCTGGGCGTTCAACGTCGCCGACTCCGCCATCAGCGTCGGCGTGGCCATCATGATTCTCGACATGCTCGGAGTGCGTGCGCATGCATCCAATACTGTTTAGCCTGCCCTGGTCGCTTCCGCGCTTCGGGCCGATCACCGTCTACACCTACGGCGTGCTGCTGGCGGCCGCCTATCTTCTGGGCCTGCAGCTCGCGATGGTACGCGCCCGCAAGCGCAACCTCGACGCCACGCGCGTGATGGATCTCGGCATCTACATCATCATCAGCGCGCTCATCGGCGCGAAGCTGCTGCTCCTCGTCACCGATTTCCAGACCTTCAGGAACAATCCGGCGGAGCTCTTCAGCCTGTTCAGATCCGGCGGCGTGTTCTACGGCGGGCTGATTCTGGCGGTCGCCGTAGCGCTGGTGTACATCCGTCGCGTGGGCCTGCCGCTCTGGGCCACGACCGACGTGTTCGCGCCGGGGATCGCGCTGGGACACGTGGTCGGGCGCTTCGGGTGTTTCTTCGCGGGCTGCTGCTGGGGCAAGCCGACGACGCTGCCGTGGGGCATCACGTTCACCGACCCGTTTGCGGCAGCCAACGTGGGGACGCCGCTCAACCAGTCGCTGCACCCGACGCAACTGTATGAAGCCGGCGCCGAGTTCCTCATTCTGGCGCTGCTCCTCGGCACGGAGCAGAAAGGCAAGCCGTTCGCGGGCCGGACGTTCTGGCTGTACATGCTGCTCTACGCGGTGTCGCGCTTCATCATCGAGTTCTTCCGCGACGATCCGCGCGGCATGGTCGGCGTGCTGTCGACCTCCCAGTTCATCTCGGTCATCCTGGCGCCGCTCGCCGTCGGCATGCTCGTCTACCTCGGACGGCAGGCGGCTCCGGCACCCGGCCAGCGCTCGCGCAAGAAGGCGGCGTGAACGCCACGTTCGCGGTGCCCGCCGACAGCACGGGCGCCCGGCTGGACGTGTTTCTCGTGTCGGTCCTCGCGGGCCAGTCGCGTTCTCACATCCAGCGGCTCATCAAGGACGGACACGTGCGCGTCGACGGACGCGAAGCGAAGCCCAACCTCGCGGTGAAGGCCGGCCAGGCCGTCGCGGTCGAGATTCCCGATCCGATCGATCCCGAGCCGCAGCCCGAAGCGTTGCCGCTGCCGATCGTCTACCAGGATCGGGACCTGATCGTCGTGGACAAGCCGGCGGGAATGGTCGTACATCCGGCGGCCGGGCACGCCACCGGGACGCTCGTCAACGCGCTCCTGCATCACGTGGACGACCTGAGCGGCATCGGCGGCGAACGTCGGCCGGGCATCGTTCACCGCCTGGATCGCGGCACCTCGGGCCTGATGGTCGTCGCCAAACACGATGCCGCCCACGAGCGTCTGGCGAGCCAGTTCCACGACCGTGAGGTCGAGAAGGAATACATCGCGCTGGTGTGGGGAGAAGTGCAGGCCGGCCGGCGCATCGACGCGCCAATCGGCCGCGATCCGGTCAACCGCAAAAAGATGTCCGCCCGCGCGCGGCGCAGCCGGGAAGCCGTGACGAGAATCGTGCGGGCGCGAAAGTTCGGTCCGGCGCTGACGCTCGTGCACGTGGCCATTCACACCGGCCGCACGCACCAGATCCGCGTGCACCTGAGCGCAATCGGGCACCCGGTCGTGGGGGACGCAGTCTACGGCGGTCTGCGGCGGCGCGTACCCGGCGACCTGAGGGCGGTGACGCACCTCGATCGGCCGTTTCTTCACGCCGCCCGCCTGGTGTTCAGCCACCCGGCCGACGGCCGGCGGATGGAGTTCACGAGCGAGCTGCCCGCCGATCTGCAGCGCGTGATCGACGAGCTGGACGAGCAGTCCGAGTTCACCGCCATCAACACGTAACGCCGGAAAGGCGCACACGATGTCTATCGTCTACAAGGGACGGGTCTTCTCGGTCGAAGTCGAGCAGGCCAGTTTCCCCAACGGAACCGAACACCAGGTGGAGATCGTCCGGCACCGGCCCTGCGTCGTGTTGATTCCCATTCAGGCCGACAGCCGGGTCGTGATGATCAAGCAATACCGGCACAGCGTGAAGCGCGTGCTGTGGGAGCTGCCGGCCGGGAACATCGATCGGGGCGAGGCTCCCGACGCGGCCGCGGCACGGGAATGCGAAGAGGAAATCGGGATGGCGCCGCATCGCCTCGACCGCCTGGCGAGCCTGTTTCCTTCGCCCGGGTACTGCGACGAAGAGATGCACTTCTATCGCGCGACCGACCTGCGGCCTCCGGCGCCTGACTCGCCGCACAAGCCGGATGAGGACGAGGACATCGAGGTGCACCCGGTCACCATCGCCGAGGCCAGGGCGATGGTCAGCCGCGGCGAGATCGTCGATCTCAAGACCGCATTCGCGTTGACGCTTCTCTAGCAGGGCGGCGTGATGCGGCCGGCCTAGTTGGCCGGCGGCAGGTGCTTGGCGCCGACCACGACGCGCGTCGGCTTCTTCACGGGACGGATATCGGACGACGCCGGCTGCAGGGCCAGCGCCAGGACCTCGTCGATGCTCGACACCAGGTGGATCGTGAGATCCTGCCGAACATCCGGCGTCAGATCTTCGTTGACGTTCTTCGCATTCTGTTTCGGGACGATGAGCTCGCGGATGCCCGCACGCCGCGCCGCCAGGACTTTTTCCTTGATGCCGCCGATGGGCAGCACGCGGCCGGACAGGGTGATCTCGCCGGTCATCGCCACGTCGCCGCGCACGGGCCGGCCCGTCAGCACCGACGCCATCGCCGTCGCCATCGTCACGCCCGCGGAGGGCCCGTCTTTCGGAATCGCGCCGGACGGCACGTGCACGTGCATTTCGGCGTTCTTGAAGAACTCCGGATCGATGCTGTATTCCTTGGCGTGCGTGCGGAGCCACGACAGGGCCGCGCGCGCGGACTCCTTCATCACGTCGCCGAGCTGGCCCGTGAGCGTCAGCGACCCGGTGCCGGCCATCCGCGAGGCTTCGACGAACAGCACCTCGCCGCCGACCGGCGTCCACGCGAGGCCGATCGCCACGCCCGGATCCTTGGTGCGCTGCTCCATTTCCTCCTCGAGGAACTTCGGCGCGCCCATCATCTCGACGACGACCTCGGGCGTGATCTCGATCGGCGTTTCATCGCCTTCCGCCCGGCGCCGTGCCACCTTGCGGCAGAGCGCCCCGATTTCGCGCTCCAGGTTCCTCACACCCGCCTCGCGGGTGTAGCCGCGAATCAACTGACGGAGCGCAGCCGGGGTGAACTGGATGTAGTCGGGGGTCAGCCCGTGGTTCTTCACCTGCTTCTCGACCAGGTGGTCGGTCGCGATGCTCAGCTTCTCCTCCTCGGTGTAGCCGGCGATCTCGAGCACTTCCATCCGGTCGCGCAGCGGCGGCGGAATCGGATCGAGCACGTTCGCCGTCGTGATGAAGAGGACCTCGCTCAGGTCGAACGGGACGTCGAGGTAGTGATCGCGAAACGTGTTGTTCTGTTCCGGATCGAGGACCTCGAGCAGCGCGGACGAAGGGTCGCCGCGGAAATCGGAGCCCAGCTTGTCGATCTCGTCGAGGATGAACACCGGGTTCTTCGACTCCGCCCGCCGCAGCCCCTGGATGATCTGCCCCGGCAGCGCGCCGATGTAGGTCCGACGGTGCCCGCGGATCTCGGCTTCGTCGCGCATGCCGCCCAGGGACACCCGGACGAACTTGCGGTCGAGGGACTTCGCGATCGACTTGGCCAGAGAAGTCTTCCCCACGCCTGGAGGGCCGACGAAGCAGAGAATCGGGCCCTTGACGGCGGGGTTGAGCTTGCGCACGGCCAGGTATTCGAGGATGCGATCCTTCGCCCGCTCGAGGCCCGAGTGGTCGGCGTCCAGCACACCCTTGGTCAGCGGCAGGTCGATGACTTCGTCGGTTCGCTTGTTCCAGGGCAGCGCGATGAGCCAGTCGAGGTACGTGCGCGACACGGTGTACTCGGCGGCCGCGACCGGCATCTTGGACAGGCGATCGAGCTCCCGGAGTGCTTCCTTCTTGACCAGCTCGGGCATGCCCGCCGCTTCGATCTTCCCGGCGAGCTCCTCGTTCTCCTTCGTCTGATCGTCGCCCTCGCCGAGCTCCTTCTGAATCGCCTTCATCTGCTCGCGCAGGAAGTAGTCGCGCTGGTTTTTGCCGACCTCCGACTGTACTTGCGACTGAATCTTCGATCCGAGCTCGAGGACCTCGAGCTCCTTGATGAGAATCCGGTTCAAGTCGTCCAGGCGCGCGCGGATGTCGAGCGTCTCGAGCACCTCCTGTTTCACGGCCGTACTGATTGTCGAAAGAGAAGACGCGATGAAGTCGGCGAGGCGGCCCGGCTCGGTGATGTTCACGGCCAGCGTCTGCAGATCGTCGGACAGGAGCGGCGAGAGCGAGACGACCTGCTGGAAATTCGTCTTGATGTTGCGTGCGAGCGCGTCGATCTCCAGCCGGTCCGCGTCAGCCGTCCCTTCGACGGCGGCTGTGACGCGAGCCCGCAGGTAAGGGTGCGTCGAAACCAGCTCGTTCAGCGTGAGCCGCGCAAGGCCCTGGACGATCAGGCGCAGGCTGCCGTCGGGCAGCTTGAACATCTTGTGGATGTGCGTGGCAGTCCCGACCGGGTACAGATCGGCCTGCAGCGGTTCCTCGACCGTCGCGTCGCGCTGCGTGAACACCGCGATCAGCTTGCCGTTCGCGATCGCATCGTCGATCAGGCGGACCGAGCTCTCGCGGGCCACGGCCAGCGGCATGAACGAGTTCGGAAAAAGAACCGTGTCCCGCAACGGGAGGATCGGCAGCTCGGGCGGAATCGAGAGCGGCCGATCGGCGTTCGACAGGTCCTCCGACTTGAGGGTATCGAGCTCGTCGCTCATTTTGGCGACCTCACTTTAACGTGAAACGCCGGTGGTGCGTGGGGGAGACGGTAGTGGAGGGAAAGCGGGCTCCGCCACCGGCGGAGCCCCAGTCAGCACGCCGGGCTGTTTACATGTCCATGAACAGGGACGATGCCGGGCGACGCGCGTTCAGGTGACGCTCGCGCTGCGCCGCGACCTCCCGAGCTTCCTCGCAGTCCTTGCAGCGGACCGCGAAGGGCAGGGCGCGCAGCCGCTTCTCGGCGATTTCCTCGCCGCAGTCGAAGCAGTTGCCGTAATTGCCCTGCTCGAGCCGCTTCAGTGCGTCGTCGACCTTGTTGAGGGTCTCCGCCTTCAGCTGGATGAGCGCGAGCTCGATGTCTTCCTGGATGTCGTTCTCCGAGCTCTCGCCGGCGTCGAACACCTCGGTGAGCTTGTTGACCTCGCCGGAGGCGCGAACGTCGCGCATCTTGCCCTGAACCTCAGCCTGCAGCTCGTGGCGCCGGCCCTCGAGCATCTTCTTCAGTTCGTTGTAACGCGAGGGGCTGGCTGATGCCGCCACCGTTGTTGCCGCTGCCGCCTTGTGAGTCCTCATGACGCCGCTCCTTCCGTTGCCCGACGGGGCCCGCTTAGTAATGTGCGCTTCTATGCAAATGAATGGCCAATGGTATACCGAACTAGAGTCCTATGGCAACCCTGTGTGATTTACGGCCGGACTGGCTCTTCGTTTACACCGGCCAGCACGGGATTGTGCACCATTCTGAAAACTCGCCATCCTAAAGACACCGTAACTCATTTGTCAGATTACGCTTATAACATCAAGCTCACGAATTTGGACCAGTTGTTCAAATCCTGTCGCTCCATTAGACGCCCGGTTTGCCCAATTGGTTCGCGCTTTCAACTTGTCCGTATTGTCCGCTTCAGGAGACGGGCAATGTCCAAGCTGCTCCGAAGTGCGACAATTCCTCGACACTCTTGACGGCAATTCGTGACGGTGCGGCCCCAATCGTTACAATATGGGCCCATGACCTGCCGTCTGTGCGGAGAGCGGCGCGCCCGCCGGGCCTGTCCCGCGCTCGGCCACGATATCTGCGCGGTCTGCTGCGGAACCAAGCGCCTCGGTGAGATCCAATGCCCCACCAGCTGTGGCTATCTGGCGGCCGCACGCGAACATCCCCCGGCCACCGCCGTCCGCCAGCAACGTCGGGATCTCGACACGGCCATGCACCTCGTGCGTGATTTCAACCAGCGCCAGTCCCAGATCTTCTTTCTGACAGCCAGCTTCATCGTCCAATACCAGCCTTCGGCGCTTCACCCGCTCGTCGATGAAGACGTCGCGGAGGCCGCCGCGGCTCTGGCGGCCACGTTCGAGACCTCAGCGCGGGGCGTCATCTACGAACACCCCGCTACGACGGCGGCTGGCGGGCGCCTGGCTGCCGCCCTGAAGCCGCTGCTGACCGAATCAGGCCAGGGGGGCGGAACAGCCTTCGAACGCGACACCGCGGTCGTCCTGCGACGCATCGAGGAGGCCGCACGGCACGGTCAGGGTCCAGGCGACGCCGGCCCGCGCGCGCTGGTTGAGTTGTTGGGGCGCGTCATCCGCCCGGGCCGGGGAGACGAGGACGGTGCAGCCAGACCGCCGGCCGAGCCATCGCGCTTGATCGTGCCGTGAACGGACAGCTATACTTGGGGTTTGGCGAACAGGGGAAAGTGATGGCAAAGCACTGTGAGATCTGCGGTAAGGCGCCCGTCGTCGGACGCCAGCACAGCCACGCGAACAACGTGAGCGCGCGCCGCTTCGAACCCAACCTTCAGAAAGTGCGCGCGACGGTCGGGGGCGGCACCCGGCGGATCCGCGTCTGCACCCGATGCCTCCGCTCGGGCAAGGTGACAAAAGCGGCGTGAAACAGGCGATTTCGAGTCCGCAAGCGCCGAACCCGGCCGGGGCGTATTCACCGGCGCTGCGGGCCGGCGACCTCCTTTTCATGTCGGGTCAGATTCCGATCGACCCGGCAACAGGTCAGCTCGTGCAGGGAGACGCCGCTGTCCAGGCGCGCCGCGCGATGGACAACCTGGGCGCGCTGCTGACGGCCGCCGGCCTGACGTTCGCCCACGTCGTGCGCACGACGGTGTTCCTCGCGGACATGAACGACTTCGCGGCCGTGAACGAGGTGTACGCCTCGTACTTCACCGACCCGCGTCCGGCTCGTGTCACCGTCCAGGCGGCCCGGCTGCCCCGCGACGCCCGCCTCGAAATCGACGCCATCGCGGCCTATAACGCCGTCTAGGGCTCCAGAGTTCCAAAGGTACAAAGTTCCAGAGTTCCAAGGTTCAGGTTCGCAGTTCACGAACTTGGCATCTCGAGTTCTTGAAACCGGGAAGTTTCGAACCTTGGAACCTTGGAACTCCGGAACCTTATTTCGTCGCGCGTTCGACGTCCACCACGCCATCGACGCCACGGAGCGACTTCATGACGCGCTCGAGGTGCTTGACGTCGCTGATCTCCACGGTGACGTCGATCCGCGCGCGGCGGTCGTCGTCGGTGTGGGCTTCCATGTTCCGGATGTTGGTGTTGATGTCGGCGATCTTGGCGCTGACCGCTGCCAGCAGCCCCTTCCGGTCGAGCACCTCCATCGTCAACTTCACGGTGTAGGGCGCGGCGGCTTCGCCGGCGTCTCCCTTATCCCATTCGACGTCGATCCGGCGCTCGGGGTCATAGAGCAGGTTGACGACGTTCGGACAGGTGGCCGAGTGGACCGAGACGCCCTTGCCGCGGGTGATGTAGCCGACGATTTTCTCGCCTCGAATGGGATTGCAGCAGCGCGCGCGAAAGACCATCAGGTCGTCGATGCCGCTGACCTTGATCTTTTCTTCGCCGGTGCCAAACGCACGCCGGACGGCGGCCGTCACGAGGCCCACGGGCGGCTTTTCCTGGAGTGAATCAGGCGGGACCAGCTTCAGCAGGACCTGTTTCGGCCCGAGCTTGCCGTAGCCGATCTGCGCGAACACGTCATCGACCTTCTGCAGCCCCAGTTCGGTGAGGAGCTTCGCCATCGCCGGGTCGTCGGACAGCGTCTTGAGGTTCAGGTCGTAGCGCCGCGCTTCCTTGTCGAGGACCTTGCGGCCCAGTTCGATCGCGCGGACCTTTTCCTCGCTGCGAATCAGGTACTTGATCTCGTAGCGCGCGTGTGACGTGACGACGAAGCTCAGCCAGTCGCGGCTCGGTTTGTGTCCCGCCGCCGTGATGATCTCGACGATGTCGCCGTTGCGCAGGTGCGTGCGCAGCGGAACCATCTTGCCGTTTACCCGCGCGCCGACGCACCGGTGGCCCACGTCGGTATGAATCGCGTACGCGAAGTCGATCGGCGTCGCCCCCCGGGGAAATGCCTTCACCAGACCTTTCGGAGTAAAGGTGTAGACCTCTTCGGGATAGAGGTCCACCTTGAGGTTCTGGATGAACTCCTGGGGATCGCGGACTTCCTGCTGGTATTCGAGAAGCTGGCGCATCCACTGGAAGTGCCGCTCGTCGCGGTGGTCGCCGACGCGTCCCTCTTTGTACTTCCAGTGCGCGGCGATGCCTTCCTCGGCCATCCGGTGCATGGCGACGGTGCGAATCTGCACTTCGAACGGCGCGCCGCGCTCGCTGATGACCGAGGTGTGCAGCGACTGGTAGCCGTTGGGCCGCGGCATCGCGATGAAGTCCTTGATCCGGCCGGGCACCGGGGACCAGGTCTGGTGGATGATTCCGAGCGCCGCGTAGCAGTCCTTCACGCTGTCGGTCACGATCCGCAGCGCGATGAAGTCGTACACCTGCTCGAGCTCGATCTTCTGGCGCTTCAGCTTCTGGTGGATGCTCCAGAGGCGCTTGATGCGGCCGTCGATTTCGGCGACCGGCACCTGGGCTTCGCGCAGCTTCGCTTCGACGGTGGCCCTCAGGCCCTTGATGAGGCCCTCGGCGGCGCGCCGTTTGGCGTCCACCTTGATGCGGAGGGATTCGTACGACTGCGGCTCGAGGTACTTGAACGACAGCTCCTCGAGCTCGTTCTTGACCTTGCTCATGCCGAG